>Ga0131853_10011947_pt1 | contig 15887 bp, 8 predicted proteins | sample TergutLab28metaG_FD_92764 | JGI IMG/M metagenome (GOLD analysis project Ga0131853, IMG submission 92764) | Labiotermes labralis P1 segment gut microbial communities from Petit-Saut dam, French Guiana - Lab288 P1 (version 2) (version 2) | ecosystem: Host-associated > Arthropoda: Insects >...
CGATTTGAGGAAGATGGGAGTAAATAATTGGAAACAGAAGGCACAGGAAAGGAAACCATGGAGAGGAATAACTGAGCAAGCCAAAACTCACAAAGAGTTGTAGAGCTGAGGAAGAAGAAGAAGCATTCACATAGTGTATCCTAGGAACAACTACTTGTTTCGGTCTTTTTCCAGGCCATTATCAGGTTGATCATATATCCTATTCGAGGCAGCAATGCAATATGATTGTATGCAGTACAATGGGGATGGCTCACTTAAAAATTAGTAAACAGGCATTTATCTGAGAGCTTTAGATACTGTTACGTGAAAGGCACAGAAAATCATCCCAGTGACATCATACATTAGAAGCGTATGGTTATATAGGTCAAAGTACATGGTCATTATTTAATCTTACAGATATTTTATATTTGCCACTGCTGTTCATAAGTTCTGTGACTGAGGGACCATTCATTTTACTTCAGTGTATTGCAGTTAACATTCAGTTTTTACTCACCACGTTTAAGGATGTGTTTTCCTTTGGCTTGCAGACATATTATTACAAAAAAGGTAAAGTGCACCCTTGTACAGGCACTAAGCCTCTGTACAGGCCGTATGGCTCAAAGGGGGAGTAGAGGTATAGCTCTTCTCTTTCTTGACCACAGCACTAGAATGGGGTGAGGGGTCAGCATCGCGCCCTGGCTGCCCTTTACCCCCGGGAAAGACCTGGTACCCATTGTACAGGAGGCTGGGTGGGCCCCAGGGCAGGTTTGGACAGGTATGGAAAATCTTGCCCCCACCAGAATTCAATCCCTGGACCGTCCAGCCTGTAGACAGTTGCTATACCGATTGAGCTACCTGGCCCAGACACATGTTAAGTCTAACCTGAAACTTTTATTGCACATCAGAAATTGATTGGTGGAAGTGAATTTTTTAGTTTTTCAGGGCATCTTCAATGTGACCATAATTAGTATAATGTATATCCTTTAACACGTCCCAGGAGTAAAAATGGTTTGGGTTCAGATCTTGCAGTCAAGGAGACCACAGTCTACTCTTATTATTTTGTCATTGTATCAAGAACACCTGTAATTGTTAGCAATGTCAGGTTTTGCACTGCTGTGCTGAAAAAAGTCTTAGGTTCCTCTTATAATCAGACATATGTTCAGAAGCTGGTGTCAGAATATGTTCAGTGCTGGTTTCAGTTTATGGTCTCGGAAAACGTGATGGGTCCACTATCCTAATTGCACTCATAGCATACCACACACCAACCGTAACATAATGTAATGGCACTTTGTGGATTAACACGGGATTTTCTGCAGACCAGTTCCTGTTATTCTTACAGTTTTTATATGCACTGAGATGAAAACAAATTTCTTTGCTAAGCAGAATGAGTTTGAGCCTGTTTCTTCATCAGGCACCCCACGAAGTTATCAGTTAACAAAAAATTTACTTCTAGGATTTGTAACATTTGCTCCTTGAATTCAATATGTATTGTGGATGATGATGCATACAGACCTGGCGGGTGGGTGGTCTGCTGAGAGAGCTACGTTTTGTGTGATTGTGACCCAGCAGGAAGTGACAAATACTGTCAGCTAAAATAGTAATCCTGTATATGCTTTTTTGTGCTTTACAAATTTTGAAAAAGAGAAGCGTGCTCATGCAAGTGAAAACTGCAGAATTTAATATCTGTGCTTGTGGGAGTCATGAGGTCTTTGTAATTCTGCGATTTTGTGCCACTTCACCGGGTAATTGGTTGCTGATGCAGTGTCATATCTCTGCATGCAGTGCCATATCCCTGTGTTACAGAATCCTCATGCTTTCTCATTTTTCCTGCTCCTTAACTGTCCTAAACGTTTTTCTTGAAAACTACACAAGCTGTTAACTTTGATGGCATTTTTATAGCCATTTACAAATCCCAATTCTTGTTTTCTATGTTTTAGAAAATTAGTTTAATTACAGTTCATAGAACACATTTTAATGTAACAGTGATAGTGCACAAATCATGAACTTTGAAATCGGTTAAGTTACAACTGTAGCTGTACCAGCAATAAGTTTTACAGTTTGATATTGAAAGTGGGTTGCAAAAGAAGTTTATGTACTCCATTCACCATACGCAAAACAACAACCTTTTGTCTGAAAATTTTTAGTGTACAGTGATACCTCGGCTAACAAGTGATCCTGCTAACGCATTTTTCGGCTAACGAAGATTTTTTCGCTGTTTTTCGGACTCGGCTAACGAATATGGATTCAGCTAATGAATGTTTTAGTGAATGCGCGCACTAACATAAAGCAGCAAACATGAACGGTCGGGCCATTCCAGGAGCTTATCTTTTCCGTCTGTATGTGTGTGACAAAGAAATGAGCTGACCACATCACACAGGGGAGACTCACCAACCCGAATGGGTTGTTTACGTTCGAGATAGCAAGAAGTGAGACGCCTGATAACATAAGTTGCTTCGGATTTGATTACGGATGTCATGATCTGCAGCAAAGCTAGAATGATTTATGAATATTTGAAGAAAAATGTGGCAGGACACAGTACAGCAGAGGCAGAGGAAGAATTCAAAGGAAGCAGAGGATGGTTTGAGAAGTTCAAGAGAAGGTCAGATTCCATAGCGTAATTAGACATGGAAAAGGAGCCAGTGCAAATAAAAAGGAGGCTGAGAAATTTGCTAGAGAATTTCAGGAGTGGACCATCATTCGTGGATACAAGCCAGAACAAGTGTTTAATTGTGATGAAACTGGGTTGTTCTGGAAGCAAATCCCCAAAAGAACTTTCATCACAAAAGAAGAGAAGTGTATTAAACGATGTTCCATAGAAACCTACGTGAAATCACGTTTCGGCTAACGAATGTGATTCTGGAACGATTTTTTCTTTGTTAGCCATGGTATCACTGTAGTTACTGTTTATTTAAAGAGGAGCCATGAAAGGTAGCACCGAGTTTTCGAGATGTATCCGTTCATGTTCATCACTGTGGATCTTGTCAAGCCCTACATACAGTGTAGATCAGTTACATGATTATCCTGTTGTAACATGTCATTCCATTGTTTTGTTAATAGTACATTTAAAAAAGGTAAAGCAGTCCCATTACAGGCCTGGACAGGCCTAGAGAATTCCAGGAGTTTGAGGCTTCCAGATTTCAAGACAGTTGGCCCATGAAGTTGGTAGGTTGTCAGGCCCCACGCACCGGCCACGTTTACCCCAGGAAGTATTCCTGGTACTCATTTCTATTTGAGGCTGAGTCAACTCCAGGGCCTTAGTTCGGCTGGAAGGATTATGTCAATGAAAAATTCCAATGACACCATCGGGAATCGAACCCGCGACCTTCCGACTTGTAGTGTGGTGCCTCAACCAACTGCGCTACGGCATGCCCCATCCTGTTAACAGTACAAAAATTCAATCAATATCTCTGTCCAATCACAACTAAACTCTGTTTATTACATAGAACTACCTGTGCTGACCTATCTCAGGTCATTGTCAGGTTCACAGTTGGTCTTTGAAAGGTACTGGGGTAGAAAAGTGCAAGTCCATAAAACCCAGTTATTATTATTAAAATTATTAAGGTCATGAACAGGAACAGTATGTGTGGACAGAGGTTCTACCACAACCGTTACAAATATTGTTTACATACTTTTACTCCCTTTGTTATTCGAAAGTTGCTATAGCTTCATCTCTGGTCCGAGTATCTCAATGTGGATTCATTCCAAACTGAATTACGCGAGCGGACGTCTTCCTCCGACAGGGTGGTACGTGTAACTAGATAATAAGTGGGTAGCTTTGTTTATACACTTCATATTGCCTGTAACACATGTGTAATGATTAGAATTATGTTTTGGGGTGTAACAAAGTAAAAAATCAAAATTAGACCTTACAATTTGATTACATTTGTGTGAATTGCTGTGCGTATGTGCTGTGTGGCTTGGCCGTGGACTGGTTATGAGGTGCTTGACAGCTCGTTTACATAGAGAAGGTATTGTGCGTTTCATAAGTGCTGTCCTCTCGTAGGGTCGTTCTTTACCGTTGTGTCGAAATTACAGTTTTTATTGACATTACTTTTAGCTTTTATCTGATTATTTCTTTTGGTTTCTAGGTATATGTAATATTTCTCCATTGTGTTGTGATGTCTAGCTTTGTTACTTAAATTCAGTAAGTTTATAATTTAATCAGTATTTGTATAATATATTACGCACCATCAATACACAACATATGTCAAACAAGATGCAATAATTACAATTAGGTGATATTTGGCTATATGTTTCAGCCATGACTGGCCATCTTCAGGCCAACTAAGAACAGCAATTAAGGTACAGTAAAAATAGTGCTCAGTTTTTACTGTATCTTAATTTTTGTTCTTAGTTGGCCCGAAGATGGCCGGTCACGGCCGAAACATATAGCCAAATATCACCTAATTGTAATTATTGCATCTTGTTTGATTTATGTTGTGTATTGATGGTGCGTAATATATTATACAAATTTGATAATATACACAACAGGTTGGCCTAAAAAAAATCAGTATTACCCATTTTGTGTCCGTTTTTGTATAAATGTTGCATGAGGTTTGATTCATTATTTTAACATTATTATACTGTCCTTTTTTCTTGGAAGGTTTCAGTCGTGTGGGATATGATGCCTCCCTGGTGTTAAGTAGCTGGTAACTGTCAGTCTAACGAGACTTGGATTTTATGTATTTTGCACCATGCATTGTCAAGTAATTATACAACATAAACCAACAAAATGCACGCTTTCCAAATTAATGTTTTAAATTTATTTAATTTGACGTTTTCTACGTGTTTCAAACCCGAGGGTTCATCTTCGGGCAGACGGTTGTACATGCATTTACGGTATGATATGTATTATATGTTGAAATTACAATAAAACGCTTATAAGTGTGTTTTTCATTGGTATATGTTGCATAAAGACCTAAATTCTCATCGTCACTAGAGACCTGCAGATCTTGACCTTCTTCTTGTGTTCTGTCACAGGCTGGATGCGCTTGGTTTGCGTTTAAACGATTCATGCAAGGGAAAGATGATTCAGCATTTGCTCCAAGTTATGAGGCAGATCCAGGCTCCATCCCTGTCGGAGCCCCGTATGCCTCGTATCCTGTGGCACAGGAGGGTGATGGAGGTTACCAGGAACCTCCATTTTCTGGTAGTCAAACCAGAGGTGTGTATCATGTCGTGAGGCTCGTAACACAGTCTGTTGAATGCGTTGCTCTTCGGAGAATGTTATTACTTGGATGTCAAAGATTGGCATGTAGTGCCCTCTTTATGATGTGCTGAAGGAAAGAAATGGTTATAGGAGGATGATTCATCACTCACATGATTTATTTCCTTATGGCTTATTTACTGACACTAGCTCCAGCTCAGTTACTACAATGTTGAATGATACAGTGATCAGCAAGTAATCACTGAACGGTGAAGGATGTGGATGTGAACTGTATAAGTTCTTTCTTTCTTTCTTTCTTCCTCCTTTCTTTCTTTCTTCCTTCCTTTCATTCTTTCTTTCTTCCTTTCTTTGTCTCATCCTTTCTTCCTTCTTTGTTTCTTCCTTTCTTTTTCTTTCTTCCTTCCTTCCTTTCTTTCTTTCCTTTTTCGCTCTTCCCCCTCCAAATATTTGCTGATTCGCAAGTTCAAATTTCTCTCCTTATGGCACCTGTACGCAGAAAAGTATGAGACAGTCACAACATTCATCCCATTCCTGCAAGATGTGTTTGCAAGTTAAGTAATCCTAGTTTGCCTGACCGGAAAATGCAACATGTTGTTAATTTTTAAATTACAAAATAATATAAATTAACGCTCAAAATGTTTGTGTGGGTGCTTGTGCCAGCGCAGCTGTGCTGTTGGTACATTTATGTGGGTGCTTGTGCAAGCACAGCTCTGCTGTTGGTATATTTGTCTGGGTGCTTGTGCCAGCACAGCTGTGCTGTTGGTATATTTGTGTGGGTGCTTGTGCTGTTGGTATATTTGTGTGGGTGCTTGTGCAAGCACAGCTGTGCTGTTGGTATATTTGTGTGGGTGCTTGTGCCAGCGCAGCTGTGCTGTTTGTAAGCAAAGTAGTATTTACTGATGCAGGTCTGATGATACCAAAACCAGTCATTAATGCCATATGAATGAGTTCAGTTGCATTGACATCCTCGCTAACCGAGTTAGCATCCCTACAACCCCAGTTAACATCCTTACAATCCAAGTTAACTTCCTCACAACTTGCGTTGATATCCACACAGTCTTTTTTTTTTGGCACGTTTGCAAAATTCTGAAAATTGACTATTAGTTTCATTATGTAAGTTTGTTCACCTTTCCGCATGGAACAACTGAGCTCCCACCGGATGGATTTTCATGAAATTTGATATTGGCTTATTTTATGAAAGCTATTGACAAAATTCACATTTTATTAAAATCCAACAAGATTAATGGATACTTCTCTTTGAAGGCCTACAAACATTTATGACAATATCTCTCTGAATTCTTCGCAGAAGCAGAAATGTTTTGGACAAAAGTTGTAGAGTAAATCAAAACACACATTTTGTGTTCAATAACTTTTTTTTTTGTGTAAATCTTGCCTTCGTGAGATTATGTGGAAAAGTACGTTAGAGCCAAACAAGCCATAGATGACAATAAAATATGGCCCATGCACATTGCATGCTGGGTAACTAGGGATACAGACACACACTCAAAATATGTAATACTTTAAGTGCTTTTCCATGGCAACAGTGGTTATGCAAATGTGCCTTGGTATTAAGTTATATGTACATTGCCTCTCTTGTTATAGTATCCTCCCTGTTTCCATATCAGTTAACTAACTAAACAGTCCTAGTTTCCCCATTAAAATTTTGCTTGCATTTGTTATTCCACACATTAAGTGTAACCACAGTCATTTACCCTTAATTACCCCTCTAATATTAGCACATCCAGCACACAGGAAAGTGACTTTTCATGCACATTTTCCAGTGTAAGATTTTCTTCTCAGTGAATAGGTGTGTCTAATTTTCACATGCACTGTGTGGATGGTTCCTTGCTTGTGTGGTTCTTGGCACCAGACTTCATTCCTTTTTACATGTAATTGTAGATATCAGTTTTGTGCCTCTGAATAGCTGGCAGGAAGAGCATCACGTGACAGAATTGTCAAAATGGTTTGAAGAGGGGTGCAGGAAATTGGGAATTTGAAATGAGAATCAAAAGCTGTTTAATCCTAGTAGATTTTTGATGATTAGGATAGCAGCTTGATTTCTTCGCTTCACAGTTTGACACATTTTGAGGATTACTGTCTTGAGGGATGTGTAGCCATGCAGTCTCCACCAGGTGCATACTGTCACATCCAGAAGGACCATAATCTTCGCGTGACTAGGTTCATAAAGGTCATTTCAAAAGTTCTTCACACTGTACATTTTCTCTTTAAAAATGAATTTATTTTACAAAATACATTTACAGTCCTTCAGTGTAATCTCCATTGTGCTTTATCACAGCGGTCCAATGTTTGGGCAAGTCTTGAATTCCTCTCTGGACTCATTCGTTGCTGATGCATCAGATTACTCGTGTCACCTCATTAGACACTTCAATGCTTCTGAAGTGTTTCCCATGGAGTGGTTTCTTCAGTTTTGGGAACAAGTCAAAGGCTGGTGGGCTCATGTCAGGACCGTACGGCGGGTGGGGAAGCACTTGACATCCGTACTTTTCCAAAATTTCTGATACTGCACCTGAGGCTTGAGACCGCGCGTTAATGTATGATCGCTGGTCACGGCGCGAGATCTGACTCCAGTCAGTTTCTTCTTCCATTTCAAGGCTCTGTTTTGCAGAACACGGATCACGTAGCCTGCCAGTACGCACACATTGCTCTTTACTGAAGTCTGGCTCACAACTGTAATGAAAATCAGAACAATTGTGTCATCCTACTGGCCGTGCAAGCGCAGTGTGCAGAACTTTTGAAATGACATACGTATATTGTTGTTATACAAAAATGTTGCATATTTTACGATATTAATTGCTGTTTTTTTTTTACAGGTGCAATAGGCACAGATTTTCAAGCTCCTGCATATTAAACCTGGCAACATGAAACTAGTAGTGAAGAAACCATGTGTCATTATTAAGTTTGTTTTCTCCAAAACACTGCAGCAACTGGAAACTTTTGAAATGCTGTCAGTCATCTGTAGCTGCTCTGTAGCAGGACTGGTCAGAAATGTATCACTTTTGTAAAGAAGATTATGAGATATTAGCAGGAAGGGCTGGACAGAAGGGCACTGTAGCTGGTACCAAATTTGTTGTAAATGAATATTTTCTATGGGAAATGAGATTCTTGTTTCGTAAGATAGGTCTCAAATGGTATTGGCTGTCATGCATAGTGTCTGCATATGTTTGGTTCTGATGTGAGTATTGTTAGATGACATATTGCAACTTGTTGAGGCAGTTTATGTGCAAAAGCTGTGCTCAGTTATTTACACAGTCGGTTACTACAGCTGCTGAAATTGTAAATAATAAATACGCTGCGTTGTTCGGTTTTGTGTGCTGTACTTAATATCGCATGATACTTATGGCCAATAGTTTGATTTATTTTGCACGTTTACTTTTGTGTTTCGCCATGTGCTAGTTTTACATTGATTTTCAGATATTTGCCTTTGAGGTATTAACAATAATGTCTACTGTAAATACGTAGGTTTTGGTAGGAATTGTGTTGCTGTTTCTTTTTTTTTCAGATTTTGCATAATATTAGCTGTTACTATATTTGAAGTAGCAATGAAGGAGGGTCATGCAGCACGATCTGTCGACTACTCGCTGTGTTCATAGTACCCAAAGTGTTTCATCGTTAGAATGGCGTCCTTTGTGCCAGGCGATACATAATTAGGTCTGAAAGGTGCAGCTGATACGGTATTTTCCTTGAACGGTGTTGTTCATATAAATAAACATGATGGTATGTTGGATGCTCTGGAAGCTCGCCATTCCCAACGCATTAGCATTATGTCTTTAAACTGTAGTCATTATGTGTTGCATTTGTGAGTTGATTCTAGACTGACTGAACAGCATTTGACTCTAAGCTGGAATTCAGCATTTTTTTGTTTTCATTCGCCTAGAATGGCGCTGGAATTCATGATGTCCTCAGTGGTCGGTCTTAGAATGCTTGCAATGGCAGTACAGACACCTGATGCTTACAGGGTCATAGTGTTAATGCATAGAACGCATAGATTTGTATCCGCAGAGCCCCTATACCTTGTGAATTAATGCTCACGTGTATGAGTTCATGACATTAATGCATGCTAATTTGTATTTCCCTTCGCTTCTGCTTTTCGATTTAAATTTTGGCAGACAAAAATTCAGGGTAGAAGAGTTCATGGTCATTAGACCTGGGACTGAGCCAGGACAAATCACACTGCCTAGATAAGGGGTTCAGAAAAGGAATGCAAGTTTGAGTCAGGCTGCTCGATATGCTTAGATGCCCGTGCTTTGTGCCACATTGTTCCGCAGCTGATTTATAACGTTGCGGCTGCTAACCGGTATATTACCAATTGGCTGTGTCAGTCTTAGTATGTTTCTTATGGCTTCTACTTCTAATTCATGTTCTGTGCCATTTCTTTGCTTTTATTTCTGTTCATACCATTAGAAGTGGAAGATATTAGGGACATCAAGGATGGAATCTCTTTGAATTATCAGTGAGGAAAAGAAATAAACATGAGGAATGTCTGATCGTCTCTTTCGTTTTTATGTGACTGTTTGTTCTGTCAGCTGCTTGAAGAAGTATGCTTTCAACATGTCCATTTTATCACAAAACAGCTATGTCTTGCATTCTAGTCTTGTATCCCGAACTGTACCTTTGATTTTTTGTTGTGTGTTTTTGTTTAGGACATGTAAGCTCCCTGTTTTCTTCAGGTATATTGCTAACTTCCATGTTGAAAGTATTTAACATTCACAGAAATTTTGCATGTGAAGAAATGAAGTTAGTACAATGGATTTGTCTTTGTTGATGTTGTGTGTATGTTTCTGTATGTAATGCAGTGTGGCTTAAGATGTAACTAGTGAATGGTGGTCTGGAAGTTGTGATTTGCATGTTGTTTTTGCAAGCCATATTATAATGTACAAACACTGATCTAGTTATTTTGAGTTGCCAAAGATTTCTTTTACTGATGATGGTTTTTCAGTTAAGACTATGTTCACAAGTATCGTGACCGACAACAGAACCTTCTCACAACATGGCACATGCATATAAGTAATGGAAACACGCAGTACACATTCCGGTATTGATATTCTGCTGCATGGAAGGTACTGCGGCAGTGTTGTTTCTTTGAAAACGAAAGCCAAAGGCGTTCTGTTCATGTTTGTACACTTCTGGGTGACTTACCCACCTTATTCTTAGTTCAGGCGTGTCACATGTGGTAAGGTACGCAATGTGTAAGAGACCGTTCGGACATGTGACTTGCGGTAGGGCCTGAAGTTTGTTTTACTCATAACGTCATTCAGATCAAATGTCAATATCTGATCTGGAGCAATTTATAGTAATTTGGTAACTGTATTTATTTATATTAGAGTCCACATCAGGATTTTTTGGTGATTATGTGAGCTGTTATTTTGTGAATTAGGTGATAAAATCATTGTATGCTCTTCACAAGATGGAAAATTTCAAATATTGTTCAGCTTTATAGTATTCTGAACCTTGGTTCATTTCCAGAAATGGGCACATTTTTCCTTTCTTTCGTACCATCATACCTGCCAGCATTTGGTGTTACAGTGCGTGGTTTTCATGAAGCATTCGTGCTCATGACGTGTACACTGAATTATGTAGAGTTCAGTTGTTTTTGTTTTGTTAAGTCCTGTTGGTGATATGTGACATTCTCTTGGCGCTCAGTGATATGGCCTTTTTCTTTTGCGATGTGCTGCCTTATAGTGCGATAGGTTTGGTACCACTGTGTAATGTAGGGAAGGGATGGTAGGGAATCAGTGCCATGAAAAGGGGTGGGGGGTGGGGTGGGAAGAATGAGGAAGTGTAAGAAGAGGATAGGATGGGAAAAAGAGGTGAAAAAATTTAAAGTGCCTCTTTGTGTGGTGTTCATGGAAATAATTCTGTTTGCAAGTACCTGCACGACATTCCTATGGGTGTCTGTTGTCAGTTACGTCACTAGACATGTTACTGTGTGCCCATTATCTGTTAATGTAGCATTTTGTTGCACATGCGGTCGCAATAAACGTAAGACTTTTTGTTCCTCCTGTGGTGGTGGGTGGCAGGAAATTTTGTAATGTAAACCCTGTACAGTATTGTTGAATGTATATATTGTGACAAGAGTCCTTGTCCATGAGTGGTCATTGTTGTTGTGTTGCTTGAGCAATGTATCAGTGACAATATTGGCTTCTTATGGATGAATTTGTATAGGATCTGTAGTAGTAACAGTATTAATAGTAGTAGTAGTAGCAGCAGCAGCAGTAGCAGTAATAGCGTGTTGCTGTTAATACTGATGACCAAAAGGAGAGATATATCAGCACATTAATATTATTGCACATAACTGGCATTAGGGCAGCTATGACAGTTTATATCTACGTGAAGTGCTGGAGCACGCCGTTGGGTCAGTTTGTTCCGAAGAACCACGACAAGTGAGAAGCGTCACTTCCCGCATAGCAATAAGTCGTTCACCTCACTTCTCTGCATTTAGTTGTAAGTGTCCAGTGATGTTTATTTGTCAGAGTGTCTTGAATAAAGCCTGGAGGAAAGTGTAAGATTGCTTTTCTGGTAACAGCTCTGAATTGATTCGATACGAAGAAAGAGCAGTTTCACCGTGTCCCTTGTCTGGTGATTTCATGCATCCACACACCTGATATTAGTTCACAAAGTGTGGCATTAGTTGTTGATCCTGTTCAGCCCTGTTTTGTAATCGAATCCAGTGCTTTTGCATTACGCTGTAGCTGCATCGACGTTCCTTTCGCGTTTCTTTTTGTGTGTTACGTACAGTTACAATGCACGTTTTCAACTGTGTGTGTGTGTGTGTGTGTGTGCGTGCGTGCGTGCGTGTATGTGTGTGTGTGTATATATATATATATATATATATATATATATATATATATATAGATATATATATAGATATATATATATATATATTATTTATTTGTCAGTCCTGCATTTATAACTTGTTCTCAAAATGCTGTTAATTTGTTAACATTTTTGTTACAAAAATTATGTGATTGAAATGCATAATGAATTGTGATGAACAATGTGAATATATATTATTTCAATGTGTATAGTTACATACATACAAACACAACTTTACCTTAGTACATGATTGGTGTTGTGTCCGATACTGGGCTTATATTTTAATATTGTTGCACATGGAATGTTGACAAACACTTTTAGATGGGTAAATTCAGTGGTCTGAAAGTTGACTTTCCTGCAGAACATTTGCAAAAAGCGTTTCTTCCCTCAGTAATGATCTCACTGTTGCGCATAGTGATGCATTGTGAAGTGTAGCTTCCAACACACCATGCAGTATTATTATTACTCCCACTTACGTGAAACTCCTCGTGTCAGAAAGCGAACACAATCTGACACTGGCCAACTTCCGCGTCATGGTGACTGTCCCACGGTTCACCTAATTTTTCTTCTATTTGCGGGTGGTTTGTTATCTTGTTTTGGGCTGTAATAATGATTTAATGATATCAGCATACCTTTCTAAACTTTATTGTGTATTTTGAATGTGTTAAGATGTTACTTTGATGCAATAACTCTGCAAAGTTGACTGCTCAGCACTGCTGATACGTACGTGTATAATTCGGATCGGATCCGTCTTAGTCAAAGAATGTACTCTATGTATTGAGAAGGATATTGTAAGGCATTTTTTCACTAAACTAGTAACTACCCTGCGGTCATATTACTAACATGTATACAACCGCATATTTAAATGACATATATGTACATCATGGACGTACCAATGATGAAAAACAGGAAGAAATATTAATGGCTACTTCAGAAAACATTTAGTATCAGATGAAAAGACTAATTGAAATGGAAGCTGTAGGTTCATCCACATTTAGTCGTGTGAAAATGATGAATTTCTAACAGTAAATAATGTTTGTGTTATGTATTTTTTATATGTTGCCAGCGTTAGTGGGTCTTGCCCGTATTAATTGCAGATTGATTTTGGTACAGTAAAGTGTTGTACCATTGTGACGTGATCATATAATAACAAATAAAGTAAGTGTTTAAAATTGTACCATCATTGTCCCATTTATCCTCATATTTTGTGATTAACCAATTGCAGAAGTACTCAAATTTTCTAAGGAGCCTGGATAGTTGACTTGGGTTTTGAATGCTGGCAGCGGCAGGTGGTTTTTCTATTTTACAAATTGTCCAATCTGTCTCTCAGGCCCACGAAGCCTCCTCTTTGATGGGCACTGGGCTTTGTTCCCAGGTGTGAAGTGGTCACGTGATGTTGACTGCTCACTTCCATCTAGTGCTGCCAGGGTTAATGAATGCAGCTGCAACTTCACTCCCCCTACATGCCTTAATCGCGTGGACAGGGATTAGATGAATAGTATTTGGATTTGAGCCCTTCTGGGCCTCATGCACATAGACCTTAAAACAAGCCCTCTGTGCCCCATATACTAAATTAAAGGAGCCGTGTTCCTTTACCAAAGTTCCAGATGGCCCCTATATTAAAGGTAAAGTGATCTCGTTACAGGCCTGGTGTGGCCCAGAGGGTGGGTAGTAATAGTTCTACTCTTCCATGACCGCGGCACTAGAAGGGGGTGAGTGGTCAGCAGCACACCCCGGGCCCATATATTAGATTCATAATATCCTCAGGGTCTAAAAAGAAGGAGTCTAGACATGCATGTTGGAGTGAAGCCAAAGCCTCTCTCACACACGCACATGCGCGCTCGTACGCATGCATACACAGGTGTGTGTGGCTAGGTGTGCATCTTAAGATGCACACCGAGCCACTGCTCCACAACACATTCCTACACAAATGATATGCTGCCACAACACCTCGTTTGCAAATACGAATTGAATTGTGAATACTGTAACATAACTTTAGCAAGGAACAAAGCTCCCTGATGATGATGATCTGACAAGATCGAAACATGTCGGAGTGTTTTAAAGTGTTTTATGTGAAATTATATGTGCATTCGTTGGATGATAAATTAAAGTGATTCTACAAAAATGCACAGTGTTACAATAAGATTTATTGTTTCATCTCAGTTTTTGTTGTAACTTTTCTTAGGATTTCACAATAATAATTATTGTAGTGTGCTCTTGCTGTTGTATCTTTGCTGTTCTTAGAGAAGGCGTACAGACTGCTTTTGTGTTCGCAATGTATTTTTATTCCTCTTGTAATCCAATCATTCTTGTCTCTCATACTTTTATGTTTAACTGGAAAACTAGCTTGGAAAATGTTTAAGAAAGTACATAGAAATGAGTTAAACATACACGGTTAGGATCTTTATCTGTATAAACAGGGTCCAGAGTTTCTTTCTTTAGTATAATCTGAAAGCTCATGATTGTTTCGTTTGTCTATTAATCTGGTTCTCTGCTTCAAAGGAAATTTGTTTATTTTTGCGTGTATATTTTTAGTTGTGAGAATTTGAGCTTTGTGGTCTGATAGACCATTTATTATATAAGAAACAAGGTAAAGCAGTCCCGTTACAGGCCTGGAGTGGCCCAGAGGGTTCCAGGAAGTTAAGGTTCCTAGATTTCGTGACATCGGCACAGGATGGTGGTAAGGTTGTCAGCCTTACGCCTTTACCCCCTGAAAATGCTCCTGGTACTAATTTCTGTTAGAAGCTGAGTCGACCTCAGGGCCATAGTGCGATCGGAAGGATTTTATGTCAATAAAAAATCCAGTGACACCATCTGGAATCGAACCAGCGACCTTCTGATATTTAGCACAGCACCATAACCACTGTGCTACCGCGGTCCTCATCGGAGATATAAAAGATAAATTTATCCTACTGCTATCCACAAATATATTATTAATGGCAGTACTCAAGTTATTTTGAAACAGTGTTGCAAAATTTACTGTTGTTAATGAGTAGTTTTTTTTGGTTGCTTTCAATGAGATACTGTTTTTATTATCTCCACAAATTAAAAATTATGCTTTAGGTTTGTACAGATGTTGCAAAGCATCATCTATATTATTTAAAAATCAACCAAAATCTCCTGTAGGCCTTCTGTGTAAGCTTAATACGAGGGAGAGTCAAATGAAAACCTTAAAAGTGCGATAAAAATTCGAACCACACCTCTATTGTCTTGTAAGTTTCAACAGTGATACCCATGGCAGTACGATACTACATAGAAAAATGTGTACCTTTTGTGTTCAGTAAATTACGAGATAAAACATATTTAAGGTTTCCAGTTGACTCACCCTCATATAATTAATTCAGATGACTTAGTCTCCAGTTCAACGGCACAAATTTTTGGAACCTTTTATTTACAGTTATGTAAAATATTAATTTTGCCGAAATACAGACAGGTCTGTGCGAACATAAATACACACACATACCTCCTGTAGATTTTGAAGACAGAAAATGTTATCCTAATGTGTAGCCTGGTAATGTGAGATGTAGCAGGCCCTGTTCCTCCATGTGATGCTCACAAAGACCAAGTACATGGGGATCAATGTTATCTGTCTCTAGAATTTTATTAATTTATCAGTTTTGCTTTTTATCCCCCCCAAAATTTTGAAGAAACGTTTGTATTGAATTAAATGAGTCTAGATTTTAACTTGGTTTGTAAACCATAGGTAATTACACTCAATATATTTTAGGCAACTTTTTGCTTTTGCAACCGCCTCTTTGGTCTAGTGGTCAGAGTTTCTGGCTAGAGATACAGAGGTCCCGGGTTCGATCCCCGGCGCTAACAGATTTTCTGAGTAGTAGTGGGTCTGGAACGGGGTCCACTCAGCCTCGTGAGGTCAATTGAGGAGCTACTTGAATGAAAAAAGTAG
>Ga0131853_10011948_pt1 | contig 15886 bp, 6 predicted proteins | sample TergutLab28metaG_FD_92764 | JGI IMG/M metagenome (GOLD analysis project Ga0131853, IMG submission 92764) | Labiotermes labralis P1 segment gut microbial communities from Petit-Saut dam, French Guiana - Lab288 P1 (version 2) (version 2) | ecosystem: Host-associated > Arthropoda: Insects >...
GTGTGTGTGTGTGTAATATTTGAGACTTCGCCGCCACCAAAATCCAACTCACAGTCTTCCGAGTATGGCTAAGTATATTTGGTATATTGGTACCAATGTGTCGGAGATGAACACTACCTGAAGCAGACTTTCAAACTAAACTTTACGGAAGCCAAGTTGTTCCATCTGAAATTCCTGGGATTTTACAAAAGGGGACTAATCTTCTCACTGGCTGTAAACAGAACTGGATTTCGGTTCCATTCATGCTGAAAAAAGAGATGGGACTGAAAAGCGACTCGTAAAATTGCTCTCAAGATTAGTGAGGCAGGTCAGAATTTGAGGTTTAATTTCTTCGAATTCATAACCATTTTCATGGAAATATGCACCAACAATGACAAACATTTCTATCCTTTCACTTTCAAAAAAGGCTTCTCCTACGTGACATGAACCCAGAAACGTTGTCACAAAGCTGCAAAATGATTATATTTGGACTCTGGACCTCTCGGAGACGTATTCGATTCGTTCGGCTTATCAAACATAACTGATAAACACGATAATAAGAGCATGTCACTTGTCACCCAAGATTAGTTAATAAAATTGAGAATCAAAGTACTGTACAAAAGTCTTACTCTGAACCCAACTAACGAGGAACTCAAGTAAGTCGAGGCAGAGGCCTCTCATAAAGTCTGGCTGTTTCTTTCCGCATTACCTGCAATTTTCGTCTAAAAAATTCTAGTACGTTATTCTCGGAGTTGCAGGTCTTATAACATGGCCGACTTGATATAATATTCGACAGCAGTCACGAGCAACACACACCGAACTTACGATCGCTTAACAGCACTTCGCGGATTAACACGCGGCTTTCTGCAGAACGACACCTGTTATTCTGAGAGTTCACGTATCTACCGACATTAAACCATCATCACTAAACAGAACGAGCATGTCCTATACAACAACCAATGTCGGTACCCTACAAAATGCTCTTCTTGTAGGAACTGCATCTAGCGTGTGCATTACAGAACAATTCGACGTTCGAGTGGGATCTCCGCGGCGACTTTATATGCAGAGACCCAACAAGCTCTCTCCGACGAGCTCCGAGAACGGGCGTCTGGGCAGGCTACTACTGATTGGGTAACGTTTGATACGATAAGCGGACAAGACGCGAGAAACAATACTAGTCCGATAACGTAAAGTCCCTGTATCAGAGCGGCAGCGACGACTGCCCCTCTTACACTGTTCTGTTATCATTCTGCAATACGAATGGATGCAAGCGCATGGCTATAAATAAACTGATAACATTACACGCCACTAAAACTATAATGCTACCAATACTACACGTTCCTTATACCACCCACATGGCTGGCCACTTCCTGTCGGCTCCCTAATCGCATAAATTACAGACCACTCAACGCCAAGTCCACGCAAGCGTATTGGAGACGTCGTCAGCTGTTAAACAATCATCCATTATGGCAAGTTGGTTCACAAATCGCATGACACGGATCATGAAGCCTGAATTTTATGAGTTGGTGCTTTCACGGGGTACGCGATGCGATGACGCTTGGTTTCAGCCCAACGGATGTCTGGTCTGCAGAAAATTCCACGTTAATCCACCAAGTCCCATTACATCACGTTGAGGTTTGTGTGTGCTGTGCTATGAGCGCAACTCTAATACTTGGGTACATTTTTTTTACGAGACCACAAATTCATTCCGATACGCTGTCGCACACACACACACACACACACCGCTTTTTTTTTAAATCATCTGTTCGATTAGGACGAAACCTGTGACCTTTTAGGCAAGACAGTACAACAGCAATTCCTTGTGTCGTTTACAAGTGTTTATGGCGATACAATAATAATCACGGTATTCTAGTCTCCGCATTCGGCAGGTGTGAACCTGTGCTATCGATTTTTACGTGTGGGGCATTTTAAGTGATACAGTCTATTGTAATAACTCTGGCGCTTAAAGAAGGTCGGAGAGGGGGGCATTCAGGACGTACTTTCAATTTCACCAGCAGAAGTTCAACACGCATTAAACTACGTGTCTGCAAGCCGAAGGGCACTGTTTCCAGGACTTTCTTCAAATGTGGTAACAACCTCAAACTGACTGCAATACTGTGGATTTCAACGCGAGGAACACGTACACACTTGCGACATCTCACAGACGTCACATGTTCAAGATTAAACAAATTAATCAGCCAGACAATTACATGTACTCTGAAGCACACAAGACTTACCCCTCTCTCATTCGAGTTCACTTTACCGAATGCTTACAGAGCTCAAGTGAATAAGCACCATCTAAAGAATAATAGGCTCTGGCAGCCAAGTAGACAGGGAAGATCTGTGCTCTCAGCATAGTGGTAATTCCTTGCCGACGTCTGGATTCAACCTATCGGTCCCATCTTCAAGGGTCAAGAAAATACTTCTTGACCCTTGAACAAGGGACCGATAGGTTGTCCCCAAACGTAGGTACGAAATTACCACTATACACTCCGTTAATATCCCAGAAGAGCGCAGATATCATCTTTAAGAAGTATAAATTATATCCTACTGCACTCCTTGCGTGGTTTCGCCCTGCCCATTCATTTCTAGCTCTAACTTCGGGATTTCCCATCCACGTCAGAGGCGACTACGGAGAAAGTGTGTGCACAAGATAATAAAAAAACGACAAGATCTTGTCTACGTATCCGTTGCCATTTTCAATCCTGGGTTAATGGTTAAGAGAATCGAAGGCTTAGAGGTAAGTTCTACGTACCTAATTAACTTTTTGTGTTTGTGATGTAAATGACCACACAATAATGGGTAGTGCTATGTAATTATTACTTACCTTGCAGATTCTGTAATCCGATTAGACAGTCTCTGCGGACATACGACAACAAACAAGGACGTCTCTTATATTCCTACCGAATGTTCCTTGCATCCAGTCCTCATCTCCTATCCTCTGGTTTAATGCTGTCGGAGGGAGTAACGGACTGGGAGGGGCGAATTATCTCAAGAGAGGGGAGAGGTGCACTCAGGCACTGCTTTTCAGACAAGGGTGCCAACAAAGAGGGGGTGACCTTGGCCCTGTGGACTACTACTACTTATCTTAGCTGCAGTAATACTACTAGTAAGATACTCCACTGTCTTCCAGTCACAAACTACTGACCCCTACCACCGCCGCTTCTCCAACTTCAATCTACTCACTCAGCACGTGTCAATCTCTGATCCCCATTCACGTTAACACACTGCAATAATCCCTGTTTCTAAATTAATGTCACTACATTGTGAACGTTTCCACGAACAAAAGACAACTCCAATGAGGAGGAACGATCTTTCACCTCAGCTGCTGACTACATGTACTTGCCGGATTCATACAATGCCCTTCCTAGGACGTGGGGTCCTTTTAAATCGGGTAGCTGTTTTTATTTGTGGTTCTTACAACACACAGTTCTTCCCCTCACGCATGCATCGTGGTAACAGCCATTAGAATTATTGATGCAAAGATGAATTCACATATTTACTTTCGTACTGATGCAGCCTTCCTCTTGACTGCTGGGTTTTACAGCACTTCCACAAACTAAATGAAGTCACTCACTCGCCAACACTTGTCGGCCACAGACATACGATCAATACACTGCTCGAATGCAGCAAGCACCTACGACACCTACACCACCGCACTGCTACTCCAGACTATCACTAGAGCGAGCACAACCGACTGAACGCGTTGCCGTAGTCACGAAACAAGAAAAAGAATTCGCTTCGAGTCTGCGCACTAGTTTCTTGACTTCTCGTGTGTGTGCGCAAATGTGAATATACGTGCATGGGTGAGTGAGAGGGGCCTCCGGTTTGAACAGGACAGAAATTTCTCGCCGTAGCTACTGTCAGCCAGTATTACGATCCTAAGCACCACGTGGAACGTGGGAGGGAGGTGGGGAAAATTGGCGTTTTTAGCAACATCTTTTGATGGGGCACAATTTGCACTTCGCTCGTTTCACTGCCGACGCCAATTCTGGTTGACAACCACGCGAAGGCTAGCCACATTACTTTTTTGTTCTCACGTATTTTATTCAGCTATGCTTTGGTGTCGCACTGTGTGATGGGTTTAACACACACACACTTTTTGTGCTACTACATTCAATATGTCTGTAAACACAAGGTAGGTAATGTTATCATTATGTCAAATATATACAGTTGTATGCAGAATAGGTGTAGTTGTAAAGCGAACTGATGATCATTCAAGTGTCTGGGGATAATTGTCAAAAATATCCTGATCACTGACAAACATTCTGCTGACAGTTTTTAACGAACAACGTTATCTTTAAGGTAAAACATGAGCCGCCGAAAATAATGCTGGTACTGCGCCACCATTGGCCAGCAGGGTCAGGGAATGCTGTGGACTGCATACTGTTTGAATTTTCTCTCAAAGAAGGAAACTATGAACAGAGGCTGTTGCGCTTATATGCTCTAGAAACTCTCATGCCCGATCAGAAAAACGCACATACTGAAAAGGACTCGTCTTTCTGCACAAGTTCACAGCTGCAGTTAATTACAGTTCAAGCGCTCGTCACTTTTTGTGTAACCTAGGCCCCTGTTAAATCATCACTTGTGCTACTTTATGTGAAACATCGACAAGTTGTGCGTAGTATATACAGAACTGAAGCAGTGTTAAGCTAGAAGAAACCATTTTCTGTAACATTAAAGGAGTAGTAGTGGACTGTGTTGCCGGTCGTCCATTAATGGAGAGCAGTACAATCGGACGCACTGACTTAACCATTTACACGACGAGTTAAATCCCAACTGCCCTTTGCTAGCATTATTCGGAGCTCACCATATTCTCCACGTTAGCAGGTAAAGGGTTAATTCTGATCCATGTTCATGAGGGTAAGAATTATTTGTGCATGCGCAAGCTGGTGTTGGTGTTCGTGTGTGTGTGTATAGTTCGATACGTTCAAAGGGCTTCCCCCTTACAAGGACGTAGAAATAACTGATTTTGACATACACGAATTTTTGGAGCGCTGGTTGAGTTTTATGTATTCAGCAGAATGTGCAACACAATAAAACGGCTACAAACTTGCATTACAAGCCACGGTCCCGCCACAATAAATGTGACACTTGACTTATTCCAAGAAAATTCGGGAAATTAGGGACAGGAAGCAAAGAACGGATCTCGGGAAGTATTCCTTTGTAAATAGGACCATTAAAAACTGGAACCTGCAGAAGCGTTAGGGACTTTCCCTTGTAAACCTAAGATTTTTAGAAACAGAGTTACGAAAGTAATTATAAACGGGATGAAATGAAAGGAAAAGAAGTGTGGCGAAAATCATCTAAAAGTGCAGTGAGGTGAAGTGTAGTGAAGTGTAGTTGGGTGAAGTTTAAATGAGAGGAAGTGAAGCGTCGACGAATGAAGTGGAGTTAAGTGTAGTGAAGTGTAGTAACAGGACGTCTAACAGTATTAGAAGATATATATATATATAGATCATATGAAGTTTGCTGCTTATATCATCGTATATATGGCTGAATGTTTTGTATGCTTTCGTTTAATTTTGTAAGTTACGTATTTTTATTGTTATGTTTATGTATTCTTATTGTTATGTATGTTCTGTTCTGCATATTCTGTTTTCATCGCGCCAACTGGCACTCTTCGGCTACCCTGACTGAGGGCTTTCCGTGCTTTTTCCTCAGTTGTAAGGCAAATGCCAGGGTATAACCCGCAAAGACACGGCACGGGCCCCACTCTTCCCATTAGGCGATAATTTTTACACGGTTAGTTGATCGTTAATCTTAGTTTGACCACTCTGGGTTCGAATCCCAGAAAGCCTTCCAACAAAAGTTGTTAATTGTGTTGTTCTATGTATGGTTTGTGTGTAAATGTGTACTGTACAGCTGCCACCGGGTGTCAACCAAATTGCAGTTAACAAATATATCAATATCAATCTGTACCTCCTTTAGAATAATGCAAGCTTTAATATAACAACGGATAACAATAAACCACCCCGCCAAGAGTCTGCTCCACAGACGGCTCAATCCACAGGGTGACCTATGCGGCAAAATCTGGGGGAAGGTCACGAAACAGCAATAAACACTTTGACAACTGCACTTCACACAGCTGACAAAAAGACGCCCATTGCCCATTTTATATTGGAAAGAACGACATTCTCATCGCCTATTTTTTTTAGAAAAATTTCAACGGCTCAACGACAAGGTGTGCAGATCTTTTATACCGAATTTCACTAGAATCAAGCAATAACTGCAATAAGTAGGGACAGAATTCATTTACGCCCCTACGTAAAGTATGGATTTCACTGCGTTATTTTCACGAACTCTATAATAATTTAATAAAGTTCTATAAAACTATCCCGAACTCCGTCCCAATCGGGCGAAAAGTGTAGAAACAAGGGCAAGTTTGATTTACGCCCCTAAGTAAATATTACTTTCACGGCACCAATTTTCACAGTACTGAAAAGCATCATGTGGGGATCTCTCATACCGAATTTCACCCACATCGGTCAAGAAATATGTAAAGCGCGGGTAAAAATTCACTTGAGGCTCGCGGTGGCGCAGTTGGATGAGGCACTACGCTACAAGCCGGAAGGTTGCGGGTTCGAATAATGAATGTATATTAAAAATATAACATTTTATTATATTTTAATTATATTTTATATTATTCATTGCAGCATTACATATGCGGCCACAATTACCAAGATCTTATCATAACAACACACTGTTATATTGTATTTGATCATTTTAATAAATCATAACCTTAGCTAACACAACTTGTAAACTCCCTGAAGATGCTGTATTAACACCGAAATATGTCGGAGGAATTTTAATATAAATTTACACTACTTATTTGTGTATATGTTGGTATATAATAAACATTTATTAATCAATATGCACGGTATGAACATAAAGTGTAACAGGAATATTTCCTAGGGGGGAGGGGGGGGAGGCGGCCGGTGGGGCTGACAACATTACCACCTTCATGTGCCGACTGTCTTCAAATCTGGGAGCCTCAACCTCCTGGAACACTCAGGGCCTGTCCATGCCTGTAATAGGATTGCTTTAGAAATTCACTTCCACCCTTAAGTAAAGCAGCACTCAAGTGTTCCGACTTTTTACCAAACTCAAGCCCACGCAACAACTTTTTGTTAAGGACTCCTACAACAAATTTCATGAAAATCCGACCAACAGTTTAGTCGATGGTAAAAGGTCACGCGGACGGACGGACGGACGGACGTGGTACCCACAGCAGCCGCTCCTTTTTTTACTTCGTAAAGAACGTATAACAACCTACAATGACCGTGTTAATCCCGTTTGGTACCCAACATGTCAGTCTGCAACCTCAACATAAGTAGAACACTACATACAGAAACGCAGAAAGCTGTGAATTCTAATACGTAACGTTACATTTCTCAAAGTGCATGATTTAAATACGTTGCCAGCATGGCCACCTACTGATTTGTTATCCTCAGCCCCCCCCCCCCAAAAAAAAAAGACGCAGAGGAATTAAATCAATAATAGTACAAACAAAAAAACAGTAACATAAAATACGAATAATAATAATAATAATAATCCGCAACATACTGTCAACTGAAAGCAACGATAAATTACTGAAACATAATTCAATATCATAACGATATAAGCACGATTCGCACGCTTGGGGGGGGGGGAGTGGAGAGGTGCATTCAAGATTAGGGTAGGGAAAACTCTGGGAAAGAGACCACTCTCAAGACCTATGCATAGACAGGAAGATAATATTTAAATGAATCTTCAATTAATAGGACAGGGACGTGCAGTGTACTGATCTGAACCAGGATACAGGGAGGTGGTGTGCTCTTGTGCACACAGATTCCATGAAAGCGTTGACTTTCTTGGCTGAGTTTCTCAGGAAGGACACTGCTCCGTGTAGTTATTTATAAGCCAGCCCAGTAGCTACCCTGAATTGCACAAGAGCAATAGACGTGTAATGTGGAACTGGTCCGTACGATAAGTAAGTAGGCTTGGCGAGTTCTATTCAGAAATTCTTACTATACATACGTGTGCCGTTTACTAGCTCTGTACAAAGGGCAATTGGAGAACACAACGAAAGTGAGTGTCGTATCTTACTAAATAGTAAGCCTGGAAGTCCCTGACATTTTACACGTCAGAAGTCCTCTTCCCGTACCTGTTTCGGTCTATCTACTAATAGACAGATTTTTCAAGTCCCCAATATCAAATTTAACGAAAATCCGTCAAAGTTTTAGAGCCGCGCTGACACGTGCGGATAGGTAGACGGACATGACAAAGGTAACAGGCGCTTTTCACGAGTACGTCAACGCGCCTAATAAGTACCACATTACATAAAATACTGGGAGCATTTATCATGAAAAGTGAAATACCTAACAGAAATCCAACACATGCAATAAATTAGTCTAATCAGAATTCAGGAACTCGGTGTCCTTTACTCCGCGTTTTAGAACCGACTGGAGTACAATTTCACAAGCAACAGGCTAAAATTTCACACTCGGATTTAATATTTCACATTCTCCCACGTACGAAATTAATATGGTAGTATGAAACGTGTTTGCTTGGGTAGCCACAAATATGAGATCCAAAATAAAAAACATAAAACAAAAGGGCATACAAAGGGAAGTGAAGATTAAAAATATGAAGGAGGTATTCAGACTGCGGATCGAGACCACGCCATGTCACCGTCATTCACTCTGTCACCACACTAACCCAGATCGCAACTAGCCCTCGGAAGTAGGAATCGGTCCTAACAAGCCAACACAGCAGCGACTACCAGCAGCTATTTCTGCATGAAGTACACGAAGAACAAGCGCCTTTCAAGCTAACTCATAACACTTACATTTAGCAGAAAAAAAATAACAGTTAATGACTCTCATCGGCGCCAGGAAAAACAAAACTGTATATTCAAGGAAAGGTTGTTTACGCGCAAGTTTCAGAAAGGAAATGGGCGGCATTGGATGAGGAACAAATGTGCGAGTAGTTTTAACGCTAAACCCTATGCGTGCTTCAGGTACTCTTCCAAGCAACATGCCAAAGACGGAAATTCAAACCAACTGAATGCAAAGTGGCTTACGATTTTCTGCTCCATCTGGCAACAATTCGTCACCGGGATATTTTTATTAATAAGTGATAATACTGCTTTTGCAGCTGCTTTACTCTCCGACCAATATCAGAGAAACGAGCCTATCAATTAACGGCAGGTATTACAAATTGTTGTGAAAAATAAATTTAAAAAATCGAAACAATGTTGGAACTATGGTATAATTACTTATAATTTATTACATAACCATTAATTAACGTGGCCAAAATCAATCGTAAAACACCACGAAGGTGTATAAGTCCAACGGAGATAAAATAAGGTACGAGATTTGGGGTTCTCAAAGAGGTGCAAAGATACATGCCTGTGCTAGAACTGCTTGACCTTCAAGATGGAGGCACTATTCTCCTCCGAAACATAAGCAGCAATTTACCAGACGATACGGCGTAAAAATGCCCAAAACTTAAATTTTAATGCAAAAAATTGCGTAAATGAAAATCATGTAAATATTAGAAATTCTCCATTTTTATAAACAAATAATTACCAAGCACTACCTCTCCTGTAAAGTTATGCAGCGTACGTTGACCGTGCGTAACATCCCAGAAGAGTGAAGGCACCAACTACATCCCCGCGACAGCCTGATACGTCACAGATAATTAATCACTTTAAATAACATACATCAATAAAGAATCTTACACAAACATGTTAGGTCGACTTCGTTCTTACGAATTCTAAAATCCTTTTTTTTTTAGGCGTGTTCGCAGAATTGCTAAGAGTGATTATTAGCTTCGTCATGTCCGTCCGTCCGTCCGTCCGTCCGCATGAACAACTCGGCTCCCAGTGGGCGGATTTTCATGAAAATTGATACTTAAATATATTTTTTTAAATCTGTCAAAAAAGTTCAAGTGTAATTAAAATCGTAAAAGAACAACGGGTACTTTACATGAAGAGCAATATATATTTTTATCATATCTCAATCAGTTCGCCTTAGAATGAGAAATGTTTCAGCCAAAAGCTGCAGAGAAAATCAAAACACACAATTTATGCTAACTTCTTTTGTTCGAAAATCGTGCCGTTTATGAGATAGTGGGAAAACACTGCACAGCCGGGCAGACCACAGATGACAATACAATACGGCGCATGCGCACTGCACGCTGAATAACTAATGCTACTAACACACACTCATAACATGCAATACTTATTGCTATTCCGCTGCAACAATAGTTGCACGAGCGCGCCTCAATGTTACCTATATTGCCTGTCTTGTTCAGTCTGGAAATTAATTTCCTGTACACATCAGTTCTACTGGGCTGGCTTATCAAAAGTTTAATATCGTAGTAAAATCAAAATAAACAATCTTTAAAGTGAAATGGCAGCAAAATCAACTGCCAACAGAACAGCTACGAATAAAATGAGTCTTTCGAACAGAGGAGTTCACCAAAAAATGAGGAGGTACAGTAGAACTCCGTTTATCCGGATTAAATGGGACGCCGAGCCACCCGGATATGCAGAAAACCCGGATTATTGGATTTTTCTTTGAAAAAGAGGCAGTTTAAATTTCGGCTGACAGACAGTACGTACATGCGCCTCAACCTTTCAACCACGTTTGATTTGTAGTTCTGGAAGCCATAACACTAATGTGCTCGATCCAACAGCCGGTAATTTCGAGGCAAGTTACTTTTGTAGACTTCTCGACAAATTTACCCGAAGGGCGAAGCCGATCCGGATAAGTAGTCTACTGTGTATGTGTGTGTGTGTGTGTGTATATATATACACACACACACACACACACACACACACACACACAAGTGCGCGCGTTGTTTTGCGTACAAACATTGACAAGGTTCGGTTACTTGGCTTCCGAACTTTTCATCTCTTGGCTAGGCTACAGACTGAAAGGCGGACACCCCCAAAAACCGACTTATAGTCTTTTCCAAACCATCCTTATCCTCACAGAGATCCGAATCCGTTTTACTGCACACTGGCACGTTCATTAGTGTCTCAGAAAAACATCGATCACGAAGGTAACGAATAGCAATCCAGAAGTGTGTAGTCGCGGATCTACTGCGTAGCAGGTAGATTGGAACAAGGCGAATCCACAATACAAGGATGCAGAATTATCGTTACGCTATCCTGTTAGATTACTGCGACTGCTAACAAATGATCATAGTTCAACCTACAAAGACCACGGTATTACAGCTCTTCGCTGCTATCGGATAACATTACCTTTCTTCAATCGTTCTGTTTACCTACAAAGACCTTCTGTGACGTCAGGTACCATTACAGTCACTTACTGATACATTTATTAGCTACACGATTTTAACTGCCACAGCTCACGTCATTTGCTTTATAACACACAACAATACCTGCTTGATACTCGCACAGTCGTAACAGACACTACTTTGTGCTACAAGTATGATGCGATGATTGTTCGGCAAAACTTGCCGCGCGGAAAATAATATACAATTTGAAAGTAACCGACAACAGTTTGGTCGAGCAACAGACACAGATACGTATTTTTTAAAACCACGAAATTAGCAGGCAAGAAAGCGTCTAGCTACTTCATGGATATCAGAAAAATATCGCAGAATAATTACTATTACTTTAAACCTGCAGGAGCTCTGGTAGTGTTGACGGTACAGCGAGTATGCTACGGGCTGGGAAGTCCGGGGTTCGAATCCCGGTAGAAGGAAGAGATTTTGCTCCTCTCCAAACGTCCAGACCGGCTCTGGGGTTCGTCCCGCCTCCTACTGAATGGGACCGGCGTTCATACCCGGGGCTAAAGCGGCCTGGGCATGAAGTTAATCACGCAACTCCATCAACTGTCGAGGTTAAGAAGGAGTGGCGTTATACCTCCACTCGCGATATACGCCCTTATGGCGTGGAAAGGGAAAACTACTACTTCATCTCTGCATGAAAATAAAATTTTACGTTCTACTGGTTTATTTTATTTATATTTTTCCGTATGGTGCATGGTTTTAGATAAACAGCTGTAAATTCCGAAAACAGCAGAACGTAAACTACCAACTACAGGGCACGGGAGATGAGTATGTTCAGCCAGCTGCCAACAGAATTCAAATACGTGATCCCCCCCCCCCCTGTCCCCCAGGAATCTCTAAATAACCTACTACGAAAAGACAACACTTCTTCGCTTTTCGTAGTAAACTTGCGCAGGCCTATTCCGTTTAATTTATTACATAGCATCAAATGGTATGCTGGGGTCTAGTTCAAGGCATCCCAGCAACTGCAACATCGGAACCAGGAAGATCAAAGAACACGCCACACGAAGCAGATGTGGCTACCACTTACTGCACGAAACTTCCCATCTACATACGTGAGCTGAAATGTTTACTCGACTTTCATTATTGAAAGGCATAAGGTCTAGACTGGCAAGCCGTGCCATGGCCCATACCGACGGTTGCCGGTCTCTCACCGTGGGGGTACGGGCTCGATTCAACAGCTGTCCATGAGAACTTCGGTTTTCCTCTGTCAGTACCATTCCACCAGCGCTCTATGTGCACATTTTATTCACTGACGCTATACAAAACGGGTGACAGCGTCTTTAATAAATACCGCCATCACCGCCGCCGCCGCCGCCACCACCACCACCACCAACAACAACAACAACAACAACAACACCGGAAAACAGCAGACGTAAGCCTACTGCTACGGCAAAGAATACATTTGTACAAGGGGGTGCTGATAAGTCCTTAGCCCGACCAGAAAGGAAACAAACTACAGCGACCAAACTCGGGATTTATTCAACATACTCCCTACGAAGCTCAACACACTTCTTTGCCCGTTGCTCTAACTTGTGCAAGCCACTCAAAAAAAAAAATTCAGAAGGTTGTCCGTCCAACCAGGTCTCCGCGGCAGCAATGACCTCCACGTCGGACGAAAAATTGTGACCTTTCAATTGTTTTTTTCAGTCCAGGGAACAGGTGGTAGTCTGACGGGGTCAGATCCGGAGAATAGGGTGGGTGATCAAGACAATGGAAGCCCAGGTGGGCCAGTTTCTTCTAGGTGGAAGTGCCCGGTGAGCCGGGGCATTGTCGTGCAAGAAAAAGACCACTTTGGTGACCTTCTCGTTGCGTTTTTCCTTCAAAATGTCCTTCAATTTCACCAGCAGAGATAAGTAATACTCCGTGTTGATAGTTTGGCCCTTTGGAAGATAATCCATTAGGATGATGCCGTCTTGATCCCAAGAAATCGAGGCGAGAACTTTTACCAGCTGATTTTTGCACTCAGAATTTTTTGGAGCGGGGTGAGCCGCTATGCCGCCACTACATTCATTGTTGCTTTGTCTCCGGGCCATAGTGATATAACCAGGTTTCGTCCATGGTCACCAATCGCGACACGAAATCGTTTGGATCCCGTCGAAAAAAATCCAAAAGCTGCTCATACGACTGACACCGTTGACGTTTTTGATCCGCGTTCACGCATTTCGGGACCAACTTCGCGGAGATCTTCCGCATTTCCAAATCTTCATGAATGATGGACCCAACCCGCTCACGTGAGATGCCCAGTTGCTCAGCTATTGATTTAGCCGAAATCTGGCGATCTTGCAAGATTAGCTCGTGAATTTGATCAATAATCTCCGGGGTGGTCACTGTTTTGGGTCGTCCAGGACGAGGTGCATCACAAGTGGAAAAATCACCACGTTTAAACTGGGTCACCCAGTTTTTGACGGTGGCATACGATGGTGTATGTCCCCATAATGCTTCTGTCAGAATGGCGTGAAATTTCCTTCGACGCCTTGCCTTGCAGAAAAAAAAATTGATGACAGCTCGCGTCTCCATATTGTTGAAATCGCGCGCGTCGCCTGGCATGCTTCCTTTCAGCCTCTGTAACAAGAAAGTTCTTGCAATTCGGCACATGAACAGAACCCTCTTTCCAAGGACACTATCGATTCCGTCCTACGACATCGGGAAGTTGGTCGGGCTAAGAACTTATCAGCACCCCCTCGTACAATATGAACACAAACCCACCTTCGCATTCTGAACATGGTCCAGGACTAACTAATTTTACTGCTGACGTAATGCTCGAGACGTTACGTTAATACGCTCTAGAGAGACGTTCCACCAGGACCAAACTCATTAATCAAAATTTACTTGCATAAACAAGTATGACCTTCTGGGAGACTTAATTCAGACCCCAGCGAGGACAGCATTTCCACGAGACGACTTAATGAGAACAGTCTCTCGTTTCGCAACTAATCACCACACGTTCTTCCACGAACTAGGATTATTACATTTGCACAAGAATGTCAGCAGCTACTGAAAAATGCCACGCTTTATTTAAACGAAACAGTGGCTCCGGTTCAGAAACACAACCAGTTACAACGTATCCTTACCGTTTAGAGTATAATGTGTAGTGACGATTACTGCAAACTATACACAAATGTGTCAATAAAACAAAGCAGGTTTGCAAATCAAAAGCACTAATTAAATCTCATTTAAGAATATGAGGTAAAGGACTCGCTACTTGAATAACGTAATTATATAAGTGAAATACAGTCTATGTAAGTGAAAAGAGTATTCTACAGTTTAGAAAGAATGGCTCTTGCAATGACAACCAATTCGTGACAGCTGGAGGAGAAGGCAGAAGGGGATAAGATGAAGAAAAATGAGAGGGGAAAAAAAGACACAAGAAGAAGGAGAAGGTGGTGATGAAGATGACGACGATGAAACAACTACTTCCTCAGAGAAATGCCCAGTTAATTGAGAGGGGAACATTGTGGAAAGAAAAATGTTCAGACGGCCACCATCCTCCTCATATTAATGTCCATATTAACACGGATAAACGTAAGATTCTGGGAGTAAACGTCACAGCTGAGTGGTAACATTGCTGCATACTGGGACGGTCCTTGGTTCAACTCCGGTCTCGAAGGAAGATTATTCCAACCCAGACTGTGGTATCTGTCAGTCCTTCCAGGAAAGCGAATCATGACAGAATGCTTGTAAATCGGTCATGGAGGCTTCCTTCCATGTATGTCCAAGTTCATAAACGTCTTTTCATACAGCGCTGCATAACCTATGCACCTGAGAAGGCGTCACGAAATAACCCTAACGCAATCTAGAGGTATGTTCACGATACCGGTAATGTCCGCCGATAATACAGGTCAACAATTACGGTTTGTCCACAATACGAAATATATACTGGCGGATGCGCTGTTCAGTAAGACGGAAAGACTTGTTCGTCCTGTGAGTAGACAGATGGCCCATAAAAATTTTTCGTAGGAATTGTGGATATGTCGGGCGATAAATATGGTGTGGAAAATCCCAGATATACAGTTGCAAGAACACCCAAGATATATTTTGTTCACACTGTAGATATTTATTCTAGGAAAAGTCAGCAGAATATACGGAGCTGTGTGTGAAGTTGAGTTTATTTAACAGTAACTGCAGCAGGCCAAGAAAAACACTAAATGCTGATGGGCGATAAACCTTGTGTATAAGCGGCAGGGCCACAGGGCATATCAATGCAAACGATGTGTATACAGATGAAAGACATGATCCAAAAATTTCGTCGGAATAACTCCTACACATTTATTTAATACACCAACAAATGCACATATATTCATTTAATGATCTAAAATTCACATTAAAACATTCAAAACGCTCCTACATGTTTCGATCATACGCTCATCCTCAGGGAGCATACATTGTTCCTTGCTACAGTTATATTTTAAAAACATTCAGTGTTTCACATCGTTACGTTGAGTTGGTGCTGTGGCAGCATGTCTGTAAACAAATATATTTATTTAATAGACTGTCAATGCAATAGAGTAAGAATTAATTATTGCACAAATAATTAGGCTATATGGGATGGAGAGTGAGTTGTGCTTGCCTCTCTGAGGATGATCGTACAATCGAAACA
>Ga0131853_10011949_pt1 | contig 15886 bp, 8 predicted proteins | sample TergutLab28metaG_FD_92764 | JGI IMG/M metagenome (GOLD analysis project Ga0131853, IMG submission 92764) | Labiotermes labralis P1 segment gut microbial communities from Petit-Saut dam, French Guiana - Lab288 P1 (version 2) (version 2) | ecosystem: Host-associated > Arthropoda: Insects >...
ATGTCACTTGCTATTTTATTTCACTTTTTATGTGCTCAACATGTTTCGGACATTAATATATCCATCATCAGGAGCTTGCGACTATTCTGTTGAATTACCACATTGGTCGTATTGTGGTTGGAGCGGTATCCGTGTTGCAGGCTTCAGCCAATGTGGTAATTCAACAGAATAGTCGCAAGCTCCTGATGATGGATATATTAATGTCCGAAACATGTTGAGCACATAAGAAGTGAAATAAAATAGCAAGTGACATAAAGTTGGTCTTTTATTCTTCAAAATTTATCTTTTTGTTTTTAGACAACAAACTGGAAGACAATTTTCTGCATCGTATGACAGCTATTGGCTCTAAATTTTTTTAAAATAGAATTTTGGTTCTTTAGGGTTATTCCTAGGTATTAGACCTGTTCCACCGTCTCTCAAACAATTGTCTTTCTTACATTAGTGGCATAATCATATTTGAACAAAAAATTGTTCTCCTTTATGACGCCGGAGAGTCTGGAAGATAAATACTGACGTGGCAGGCGATTTTGCTCCCTCAGTAAATAGGGTATGATGGAGCCAGCACGATCCTCTGGGACATCAGTACACTTGCACCGACTGTACGGGGTATTTTTCCAAAAGACAGAAGTCTTCGTGGTCACAGTTGTGAGCCCCTCAGTTTTGACGTAATCCTCATTAACTCTACACCCTTACATACTAAATGTAACAGGTAAAAAGGTAAAGTTCACCTTAGAGCAGGCCATGTAGGTCCAGATGAACAGTACAGATATAGCTTTACTCGCTTTACTCTTTCTTTAATCTGGGCGTTAGATAGGGTGTGTGGACAACACCACGCCCCCCCCCCGCCACTCTACACCCGTGAAAGAAAATCGGTGCCTATCGTATAGTGAGGCCAGGCTGGACGGGTGCGGAAAATCTCGCTCCTACCGGAATGACAAATCTAAGAGCCAAGCTTTCGTAATACGACCGTCTTTTTCTGTTAGTGTAATAGTAGATTTCAGGCAATGCGACATTAAGCAGCTTGTCGTTTGACCGTAAGTTTGTACTTTTATATGTGGCTTGTCTTTTGTGTAAAAGGAATCTAAATGCTTTTTGAAGTCTTCCACATGCATGCGGTCTTCAGATGTAGCTGCAGGTAAACAGCAGGTTTTGTACGAACTGCCATAAACATTACGTGTCATATCCTTACCATCTGAGCAATACAGCCCACAAGAAGTCCTTCTGTTTTGCGTCATGTGTTGTTGTTGTTGTTGTTGTTGTTGTTTGTTATGACTTCTTTCCACGAAGTACTTAAAAATGAACGCCTAACTTGGCTGTTCTGCTTGCTCATCTACTTCTTCTTTTCTCAACAGATTTTGAAAATATTCTAATAAGGTAATTTTCATTAAAGATGTCCGCGTGAATCACTTTGTTAGCGTCGATTCAGTTTAATTTAAATCGAACTTCTTGTTATAAGTGTATGCATGTATTCTTTGGATATTAAACGTTGCTCTTTTTATGAAAAAGTTCTGAGCGTACAAGACGTTTGTGTACTAAATGAAATAGAGGGCCTATTAAAACATAGAATATAAAATTTCCGTGCAAAATGTCTAACACTTTTAATTCTGTCGTTGTTCTGTCACCATGTAGCAAATCACGTAGCAGTGATGGCTGGATAAAATTTGTTGGTTTGAACCAGTCGAGAGGCAATTTCGTAGCGCGTGTAAGTGGCTGTGAGTTGTGTGCTTCTGTTAGTTTGGGACTTCGTTATATCTTACCTGTATTCTTGGAAAACACCCTTATTGTGGTAGTAGAAGCTACTGATACTTTTCGGTGAATATTAATATAAAATAAAGCATATTTTAACAGTGTTAATTTTTTTGTTTGCTGTATATTCTGTAAAATTTGACATAGTTCAGATTAATTGTACAAATTACGATTACCCTTCTTACGTGAAAAAAAGGATGATGTAGAATTATTAGACGAAAGAGAAAGATGAGAAATAAAGAAGAAAGGAAGTTTGAAGAGAGAAAGAAATTAAAAAGGATGAAAAAGTGAGAAAAGGGAGAAGAGAAGCAAGTACTAAGGCGATGGAAAATAATTAAGATAGACTTGCTGTTTTGAAGCTCAGACATGCGAATCTGCCGTTAGGTTATTACCCGTTCGGAATGCGAGATGAGGCACCGGTACGGTCTGGACCAGCTCAACACACAAATCATGACCTTCTGTCCACCACACACACACACACACACACACACACACACACACATGGCAAGAACCCATAACTTTCTGTCACCTGTCTGGATTGTCCTCCACTAATGTCCCTGTCATTGACTGTTAATCTGTGCCAGCGGTGAGTAAAGTGTTATGAACGGCAGTGACTCACTTAACGAGTAACTGGCTACAAATTTATTGATTATATTTTTGTCTTATTTAACGACGCTGTCGGTATCTAGATTATGTAGCGTCAATTGTAGATGAATGAAAAGGAATATGAATAGGGAAAGTCAATAGTATAAACGGCAGGATAAAACTAGTGAAATCAGAACAAAACTTACTGAAGTGCCAAGGTATAACCAATCGCTCAGTTCCCAGGAGGGACCGGAATTATGTGTACAAAGACACCTACAATTTGTGCAGTCAAGACATCATTTAAGTAACTAGTGGTATAAACAGCATTGAAACATAGCTGATAACCAAATCTCGCTAAATCAGTAAAGAACATGGAATATTTCCCCACTCAGACCCTTTCCTCTGCAGCTCCGTCCTACTTCTCTCCCCTGCATGATCATTTTTAAAACTGTTTGCCCATCAAATGTCCGTGGCTGTTGTGTCGTCCTGGTACCAAGCCTTGAAACACTTAGCATATATAGGCGTAAACTCTACGTGAGTATTAAAAGACATCTTAGAGAAACAGATGCTGAACATAAATGGTTCAGGAAAAATTACAAAGAGCGGAATTGTATAAGGAATGTCGTGATTGTTTGGGTTCTGCAGCTGCAGGGTATCTATTGGCCAGCTGAATGACTTCAAGAAAAACTTTTCAACGTGGAATATGTATCTTATGCGTATTGGACCGTGCATCATCTTGATACTTGAATAAAGGTAAACCAACTTGATGTCACTTATTTTGACATAATAAAATAAGTGACATCAAGTTGTTTTACCTTTATTCAAGTGGAATATGTATGTTTGGGTTCTGCAGCTGCAGGGTATCTATTGGCCAGCTGAACGACTTCAAGGAAGACTTTTCAACGTTGAATATATATATATATATATATTGTGTGTGTGTGTGTGTGTGAGTGAGTGTGTGTGTGTGTGTGTGAGTATGTGTGTGTGTGTGTGTGTGCACAACACATATTTTCCACAGTATAGAGAAGTTGGTCGCGCAAGAGAAAAATAAATGGGGAAAGCAGTGAGTGCCGCTTGCGAAGGAAATTTTCCGCCTACCATTTTGGGCACGCGAGCCATAGGTTAATTAGCTCTGTCCTCGACCAATGGGTGCTTTAATCACCCTCATTTTCTTCCGGCCTTCCTCTCTACTTTCAAATGTTATATAATAAATTTACTGTCGGTGGAATAGTTCTGTGTTAATTACAAATAGTTTTCGGATAAACTCTAATTTTAATTGACTTTTTTCAGTAACTTTATGAATATCTTCGAACCATGAACTATATTTTATGGTGGGCCGAGTATCTGCGTGTGCTCCAACATAGTAGTGCTTAAACTAACTTATGTTTTCCACTGAAAATGGAAATGAGAACCATAACCACCTATTCTAACATTTTTCTATTCCCTACGTTTAGTAATACCAACTTGGCAGTCATGCGAATGTTCTACTCAGTCGGCGCCCCTTAACCTTTAGACGCCTAACGTCAACTTTAGTTGATGTACCGCACCGCTGACCTCCAAAGTTTCATTTTATATATTTATTCAACAAATATAGGTACTGAATATTTTAAACATGGTGTATACTTTCCGTTTTTTTCTCTCTTCAAAATGCAGTTTGTTTCATAATTCTAACTTATTTGGTTCCTGTAGTATTCACATTTAATATACAGGGTATGCTAAATTTTAAAAAATAATTCCGGCGCCAAAAGGTTAATATGCTTCTCTGAAATCGTGCGCATGATGTCTCTAAAAGAACATCAAACTTTTAAAATGTAATTTACAAAAATGTTTGTTACGTAGAATTTCCATTCGTATATGAATTTTTTATTCGCTTTATGGCTTCTTTAAAGGCTCTTGCGGTAGGCACGGCTTTAAAGCGACGAATAGTGCAATAAGTAAACAATAAATTGAAATATACGAGTAAGAAGTTGCAAATTAACTTCTTATAATAACACTAACTAGATACACTAATTTCTCAAATTTATTTTTGGAATAACACTCTACATGTTTCGGACAGTTCATCTGTCCATCAACAGAAGTTGTAACATGTAGAGTGTTATTCCAAAAATAAATTTGAGAAATTAGTGCATCTAGTTAGATTTGTTATAAGATTGTGTCACGATGGACGGTCACCTGAACGTCAAATTTGCAAATTAACGTAAGGCACCATAGTAGAATTTACACACACACACACACACACACATATATATATATATATATATATATATATATATATATATATATATATACGGAGAAAAATTACGAGAAATCGCATTTGTGATAATAACCAGTCTCCGGGCCGGGATTTGAAACTTGAATCTCCAAAATACGAAACAGGAATGATTCTAACTAGACCACATTATATGAAATACTTGTAGAGGTAAGTGCGTAAGAACTCTCTGAAAAGTGCCACTGGTTATTTGAAGGGGTACAAGCGATGATGAGGAAGATTCGTCAGAATGAATATTCTCCTAGTAATTTTGTACATTCAGATTATGAAGTCCTTTTCCTCAGTCCTTCAAAGTATTTGTCAAAATATCAGCAAATCCGGGAATTAGCTACATGACCAATATTATTTCCTCCCTACCACCTGCTGATGTAGTTTATGTTAAATTCTGACGTCCGCGTTAAAACGTTACGCCCTAGATCACATAGCGCCTCAGAATGTATGTTGAATAGGAAATTAGTTCAGAGGCTTGACACTTGAGAATGCATGGGAGTGAATGAACGGCTGCTTCTCTATTATAATTTCCTAGAAATAACTTAAAAGGGACCTGTTTACTTCTTGAATTCCAACTATGAGCTCTCTTTTTTACCTTGATCCTTTCATTCACTTCAACTTCTTGCTGCAAAGAATGCTGTCGACTCTCTGTCCTTTCTAACAATGGTAAAATCTTGAAGAAGCTATTTCACATTTGGTTTCTGTGTAATTTTTCTTGCTATAGTAAATATTTATACTCCACAACAGTGTTTTTACATACAATTGAAAAAATATGGACTAACCTTTATGTGTATGTCGAACCCAATACAGACATTTTCTTCAACTGTTTGGTTTTTGCTAACCGTCATTTTAGTGTATTAAGGTCCTTCTGATACGGGTTTTGAAACTACGCTACACCGCTAAATATCGACTGAAAGCACATAGCTTGAGAAGCTAACAGTCACTGGACTTCTGCAATAAGTTCCTCACCCCTTGTGAAGACCGGAACTTACTCATGGCCACAAGAGCCCGCCACCCAATCCAGTCCTGTCTTGCGTAAGTCGTGTTCCTACCTGCAAATCCAGTATTTATATATTCGTTTTCTGATCTCGTAAAGCCTGTTAAAGTGTACCGTTGTAAATTACTTGCAAACATTTCAGTTGTATCATTTTTTGGTTGGAAAAATTTGCAATAAGTGCAAGGAGTTCAGCTCTCCGCTATTGACATTGTGTAACTTGGTTCGTTCTGTCAGATCCAGGGCATTATTTTGTTCGACTGATTTCATATTCTTTCTGCTTTTCTTACTTTTTTAACAGACCAAAAATACTTACGCGATATTACCTAAGAGTTTTCTCTCTCTGTGGCTATAGCAGACTTAAAATAAGGGCTTGCTGCAACGTCAGCAGGGCTACATTTTTGTATAAGGCAACTGTTCAAATTTTTTCTTAGTTTACTACCCTTGTTGTTGTTCACACGACAAAAATGTAAAATTACTCTACAGGTACTTCGTTCCGTAAAAAATAACTAATAATTAAAAATATTAATATTATTAATCCGTACGACCATAATACTGTATCCAGCGGGCCGGATGCTAACAGTGGGCTGAAGGCTGTCTGGTTTTTTGGAGATTCAAAATTAAGTTCATAGGCATAATTTGTTTTTGCTTAAAAAGTAGAATATGTGCTTTATATTTAATTGGTACAAGTAGTCCAATTTATTCGCGTTAAACTCTGAGGGTCTATAAAGACATAGAATCTACCGCAAGTGACAACTCAAAAAATTCTGACTGTTGCCTTCCATTGATTGACTTGTTAATTGAAAGGATCGTTGCATAGCAACCCCTCGCATTCTATTGCGTCACTATACTAGCAGTTAACTAATTATTATGTGTTTTGAGGTTTACGGTACATTGTTAATGTTAATGATATTATTCTTGTGTGAAACGACGCTGTGTTTTCTTGCTTGCTTGGAGCTCGCTGCCGCCATTCCTGCCTTCATATTGTGAATAGTCGCAGAGTACACTGAAGAAGGAAGCAGCAAGCCCTTCCGAAATATTTGTAATAAATTACTAATTATCACGACGCAATGCCGCAGATTAGTTTAATCTTACAGGTAAAATACGTAACACGTCAGGCTGTTCAGTGCCATCAGATGCCCCATACTTGTGATCAAGTGGCTTTTCGAATTACAACAGGGATTTCCAGTTCCTTGGTTAAAATTTTTCGCAGTTTCGTCATAAAATAAGGCTCATGTCAGGTCAATAGTTCGAAATATATCATGACTGCTGTCTCTCAACGTTTTTACATAATCACCATTTCCCCATCACCATCTTCCCATCTCATTCTTTGTGCTGTACGTTGTTGGAGTTACAAGCGACGCCATTGGTAACTGTTAAAGTAACTTCTCAACCCTTCAGTTTTCCTGATGTTTACTTCTACTACCCAGTATGGAGGGACGTTAATTTTTCCGTACCCTTCAATACATTCATGAAAGTACGTTACACCGATGTCGGCAACTTCTATGGTTTTAAAAGTCCGGACGTTTTACTCAGACTGGCATTGAAGGGTTACACACAGCGCAGTTGATAGACCGGGAGCAGAGGAAATGTACTTTTACATTCATTTCCTCATTGTTGTGCTATTATGTAATAACTAACAGAGACGCCCTTGGCACCAGACGAAACACATTGATTGAAATTTACTGAAAGTACTTAACATTAATTGGATACTTTAAACATTAAAATTATCTTTCTTACACATTTACACAGTGTATACGTTTCTTCGGAATAATTGCTAATTGCTGTAGCCAATAAATGTACTTTATTAATGACTGTCACTTACATTTTGCTCCTAGTGTCAAATGATTTTCGGCCATCCTGTATAATGACCATCAAGGCACAGAATATCTCAATATTAATGAGTATACTGGAACACCAACATGTTAAGCCGTAACGGTTCGTAACCAAAAGGCGCATTTTCCAAACCCAGAAGCAGTCACGAAACAATGGTGGTTAATTTAAGAGTTGCAGTATTTATTATGCTATCTTGATCATTTAAAGTAGCCTGTGACAGCTGAATAAAGGGAGACCATCTTGATGTCAATTGCTTTATTATTTCATTATTTAATGCTCAACAATACAACCCATGAAATAATTAATCAAATAAGTCGCAAGCTCCTGAGGATGGATGTACTAACATCCTAAACATGCTGAGCGTTAAATGGTGTAATAATAAAGCAAGTGACATCAAGTTAGTCTGTGAAGTTTATTACAAATTAAATTATTTAGTCATAAATTAAGACTCTTGTAAAAAAGTATACCAAAACCTAGTGTTATTCTTTGTAAAATTCATTTTCATTCTTCATGTTAAGGGACTTACAGTGAAGTATTTTTTATGTAACAATTATGTCATTTGCTGTGACCGTGTGGCGTCGGTGGCAGAAAAATATGAAAGCAATGAGCACTGGCGGAAGGTTTCTGACAAGGCAGACGTACTCGGAGAGAAGCCATTCAATTTGCGACTTTATTAAACGACTGTATGAAGTCACAAAATCCTTTTATAAAGGATGGATTGACTAAAGTAGGCACAAAATTGGTGCAGAATTGAAATTAATCCAACCGCCGTAAGACATATTGAAATGCGTGGCTGATTTGTGTAAGTTAATTCAATTTAAATTGTATAACAAGGTAAAAATTACTTGACCACTCCTCGTGAAGAAACACAATGGTCCACGAGGTTTGTTACGGTTTTTGTACTTTTGTAACTTACTGCTGATAACCTGGACATTGTCTAATAACGGATTTTTCTAATAGACTCTGTGTGTTTGAGAAGTGAAGGATTGCACGCTCAGACGTGCTTTGCGGTGAGGAACAGGTTTTTCTGTCTTCGGGCCAATAAAGTCAAGTGAATGGGAGTATAAACAGTTGAAAAACAGTACAAGAGATCTGATAGTGAACTTTGTATTTGAATTTTAAATATGGGATCCCTTGAGGACTGGCATGCCATACAGAATATGTTCAGCTTCACACTCACATCTAAGTAGATATGCGAATTGCCTTACTGACTTTCCTAACCGTGCTTGGAATCATGACGGCGACATCCAACGTCTCGTGCAAAGGATGTGCAAATAGTACAAAAAGGTCGGCCATATTTACTGTCCTCAGACAGCAGATATCGCGGGTGTCACACTTTTTTTAACGGTTTGTACTTTGGACCTAATATTTCGTTTATTATTTAGACCAATAGATGCACAATATATTAAGAGTAATATCTATTTCGTAAATATTCCGACATGCTTCGATGTATTGACATTATCTCCAGGGAGTCTTTTCTCATATAAGCTAAAGTTACAAAATCAATAAAATTAATGATGTTTAAATGTTTACATAAGTGATTGTTACAGAGTATCAATAGATTATAATTGTTACAAACGTTGTAAACTGTTTTCATGTTTTGTTGACCCTGCGTCTGGATGTATCTATGGACTGTACTACAAACCAACTTGGTGCGCTATTTAACCTCAGTTTGTTTCATCAATCAACCTCTACATGTTTCGGGCAAATTTGTAGCCCATCATCAGGAGGTATACTTTATATATACAACACGTACCAATTGTTGTATATATACAGTATACTTCCTGATAATGGGCTACAAATATGCCCGAAACATGTAGAGGTTTATTGACGAAATAATCTGAGAATAAATAGTGCATCGATTTGGTTTTTATTACATAGTTGTAAAGTGTACCAAGTTGTTACAAATGCAGTAAACAGAATGTTGTTGATATCTACTGGTAACTTGTAGTAAACACTTATGTAAACATTTTAATGTTATTAATTTTATTGATTTTGTAACTCAAGCATATATAAGAGAAGATTTCCCGAAGATGACGTAAATACATCGAAATGTGTCGGAGTACTTTACGAAATAGACATTATTGTTAATATGTTGTGCATTTGTTGGTCTAAATAATAAGTTATACTCATTGCACGGTACAAATATCAAGGTAGTATTTCATGTGTGCACGGCCGAATTTGCTGATATGACAGTCTAGGTAATCTATACACATTTTCTCCCAACAATCACAACAACCGCCTCATTCGGTCACACTGCAAGTGCAGGAAATGTATTATCCGAAACGTCTGAACAAACTTGTTACTTTATTAGGTGTGAACGGCCATAATACTACTATCTTTAGACAGGCCACCCTGTAACATGCCATTGGAGGCACAGAGGGTGAGTATTGCTGTAGCTATTGGAGACACAGAGGATGAGTAGTGCTGTAGCTATTGGAGACAAAGAGGGTGAGTACTGCTGTAGCTATTGGAGGCACAGAGGGTGAGTAATGTTGTAGCTATTGGAGACACAGAGGGTGAGTAGTGCTATAGCTATTGGAGACACAGAGGTTTAGTAGTTCTGTAGCTATTGGAGACACAGAGGGTGAGTAGTGCTTTAGCTATTGGAGACACAGAGGGTGAGTAGTGCTGTAGCTATTGAAGACACAGAGGGTGAGTAATGCTTTAGCTATTGGAGACACAGAGGGTGAGTAGTGCTGTAGCTATTGGAGGCACAGGGGATGAGTAGTGCTGTAGCTATTGGAGGCACAGAGGGTGAGTAATGGTGTAAATATGAGAGAGACAGAGGGTGAGTAGTGCTTTAGCTATTGGAGACACAGGGATTGAGTAGTGCTGTAGTTATTGGAGGCACAGAGGATGAGTAGTGCTGTAGCTATTGGAGGCACAGAGGGTGAGTAATGCTGTAGCTATGAGAGAGACAGAGGGTGAGTAGTGCTTTAGTTATTGGAGACACAGGGGTTGAGTAGTGCTGTAGTTATTGCAGGCACAGAGGGTGAGTAGTGCTGTAGCTATTGGAGACACAGAGGGTGAGTAGTGCTGTAGCTATTGGAGACACAGAGGCTGAGTAGTGCTGTAGCTATTGGAGACACAGAGGCTGAGTAGTGCTGTAGCTATTGGAGACACAGAGGATGAGTACTGCTGTAGCTATTGGAAACACAGAAGGTGAGTAATGCTTTAGCTATTGGAGACACAGAGGGTGAGTAGTGCTGTAGCTATTGGAGGCACAGAGGATGAGTATTGTTTAGCTATTGGAAACACAGAAGTTGAGTATTGCTGTAGCTATTGGAGACACAGAAGGTGAGTAATGCTTTAGCTATTGGAGGCACAGAGGGTGAGTAGTGCTTTAGCTATTGGAGACACATAGGGTGAGTAGTGCTGTAGCTATGGGTGAACCCGAGGGTGAGTAATGCTTTAGCTATTGGAGACACGGAGGGTGAGTAATGCTGTAGCTATTGGAGGCACAGATGGTGAGTATTTCTGTAGTTATTGGAGGCACAGAGAGTGAGTAGTGCTGTAGCTATGGGTGACACCGAGGGTGAGTAATGCTTTAGCTATTGGAGACACAGAGGATGAGTAGTGCTGTAGCTATTGGAGACACAGAAGGTGAGTAGTGCTTTAGCTTTTGGAGGCACAGAGGGTGAGTAGTGCTTTAGCTATTGGAGATACAGAGGGTGAGTAATGCTGTAGTTATTGGAGACACATAGGGTGAGTAGTGCTGTAGCTATGTGTGAAACCGAGGGTGAGTAATGCTTTAGCTATTGGAGACACAGAGGATGAGTAGTGCTGTAGCTATTGGAGGCACAGAGGGTGAGTAATGGTGTAGCTATTGGAGGCACAGATGGTGAGGATTGCTGTAGGTATTGGAGGCACAGAGAGTGAGTAGTGCTGTAGCTATTGGTGACACCGAGGGTGAGTAATGGTTTAGCTATTGGAGACACAGAGGATGAGTAGTGCTGTAGCTATTGGAGACACAGAGGATGAGTAGTGCTGTAGCTATTGGAGGCAAAGAGGGTGAGAAGTGGTGTAGCTATTGGAGACACAGAGGGTGAGTATTGCTGTAGGTATTGGAGGCACAGAGGATGAGTAATGCTGTAGCTATTGGAGACACAGAGGGTGAATAATGCTTTAGCTTTTGGAGACACAGAGGTTTAGTAGTGTTATAGCTATTGGAGGCACAGAGGGTGAGTAATGCTTTAGCTATTGAAGACACAGAGGGTGAGTAATGCTTTAGCTATTGGAGACACAGAGGTTTAGTAATGTTATAGCTATTGGAGGCACGGAGGGTGAGTAGTGCTGTAGCTATTGAAGGCACAGAGGTTCAGTAGTGCTGTAGCTATTGGAGGCACAGAGGGTGAGTAGTGTTACAGCTATTGGAGACACAGAGGGTGAGTAGTGCTATAGGTCTAATCTTGTTTAACCTCGGCGTCAGATTGGTGTGGCTGCTCAAACCCAATGTCCGGCCGCTCTATCTCTCGAAAAAATTTCGTTTATACAATTTACAAGCTACTGGATAGGTCGGGCTAAGGTGTGTGGGAAATGTCACACCTGCCGGATTTCGAAACCCTAATCATCTCGTCTCTGTACTAGGACCTACTTCCCAACTGTCACATACATGCTACATGATCATCGTACCTGATCTTTAAATATTATATTCTTCGGCGAGTGCGAATTATGTTCTTTTGTTACAATCCTGCTAGGACCGCAGTAGCACAGTGGTTAAGGTGCTGTGCTATAAATCGGAAGATCGCTGGTTCGATTCAGATGGTGTCATTGGAATTTTTCATTGACATAAAATCCTTCCGATCGCACTATGGCCCTGGGGTCTTCTCAGCCTCTAACAGAAATGTGTACGAAGATCATTTCCGGGGGATAAAGGCGGCCGTTGCATAAGGCTTACAACCTAAATACCATCCTGTGCCCTTGTCATGAAATCTGGGAATCTTAACTTCTGGACCATTACAGGTCTGTAACAGAACTGCTTTTTGTTACAATCCTGTCGCTTCTGCACTCTAAATGCAAACCTTTTCCTGCTTACTTCGTTCTCAATCACTTGCTATTTGCAGTATTCCTTTAGGGTAAGAAACACGTATTTCATAGGCCTACGGCACGTCAATTAGACACATTTGCACTGCTCCGCTGTTCATGCTTTGCAATTCGATGTTCAGAGTCAAAGATGAGAAGATATATGAATCTTAAAGAAGTGAATTACGGTATACAGTGTGTGTGTGTGGAATAATAAAAATAATGATTGTTTATTTACTTACGTGCTAACTTGATAGTCCAGTGGCAAGCTGCAAAGTGATTTCAAGTGCACGGAGACAACAATAAATGAAGACAGTAGCACAGCCACGAAACAAAAAGGCAAAGTCTTAAAGTTAATTTACGTTAAGGGCAAAGTTAAATGCAAAAGAAAGACACAATAAATGAATGCACTAAATATACGGGGTCCTTTGTTAAGGAGTACCTTAGCAACATTAAATGGTGTGCGCGGGAAAGTAAACTGTTTTCTGAATACAACAGTAGTATCAATAATGATGATAATAAAGACTGTAATATTAACGATCGTGATGACGACTACAGTAATAACAGTTCTTTGAGACGACTTAAACTGGACTCCTGCTAAAGTACCCCGCATTATGGAGCGAAAGGATTAAATAATAATAATATGGAAAATAACATTACTTATGCCATGAACTGGAACTAAAAAATAGCTGTAACAGTATATGCCCTAGAAATATGGTTTGTTTTAGGCACGTATTTCTAAATACCGCGCACAAAGGTGATAATAAATGATAATAATAATAATAATAATTTCCGAACCTAGAAATTTAGGCACGTTCATTGTCATTTGTGTACGTTACGATACTTTCAGTTACAGTTACATTACTTTACTGTGTGCTTGAATTAAATTGAACATCTTTCCTAGAAGAATGGCTACTAGGATCGAGCCTCCAACATTTTTATTACAGAGAAATCTTATATACGTTCTGTGATGCAATACTTCTCTGAATAACACTCTCTTTATTAGGTGTGGAAAGTCATAATGTGGGCTTTCTGCGAACCATTTGTTTACTACCCTTATTTTTTTCGCCTACTCTATCACAAACAACTTAAGAACTCTCCTATAATTTCTCTGCTTATTTAAGTGATATTTGTTTCTCTTTAAAGAAAAGCCTTACGTGGACTTCTGGCTTCAGCACGCAACAGCAGACGGTTTGTGTCATCGACAAGATGGCCATTTTGAGTAATACCAACGTCAGATGCAATATCTGTGAGTCGGGAACAGAAAGCATCTTTATTCGGATATGTCTATTCCTCTCCACTCAGGCAGGTGCATGTAAATCTGAAGGAACACCCGCTGGCACCAAATGTCGATGACCATCAGGATCAGCTGATGAAATATGTCTTCTTCTCTTGATGTATGTAGTTTCTACTTCCATGTCGGTGGAAGAACAAAGCCGTTTGAATTTCATTGACAACTGCTTTCCTAATAATTAGCAGTGCAGTATTTACGGTCGTACACTTAGCTGCTGGCATATGAGACAATATTTTAATGTTAGGCCTAAGGGAGAGAAATAAGTAAAGGAACAGAGAAGAAAAAATATGAGATTCTAATTGCATTGAATCTTTTGCTTCCTTCTTGAATATGAGGCTAGATAGGCATTACTTACTCACTCCATGGTGCAGAGTCCTTCTTGAGAAGCTAACTGGTTTGCAGCTAGTCAAGAAATTCTTCGCATTTCATGGAACCCGAAGGTTCATTACCGCACTCACAAGCGTCCGCCACCTGTCTCTATCCTGGGCCAGCCCAATCCAGTCCATCTAGATAGGCATATATTAGCAAAATATATGAGTGATGATAAAACTATGTACGAATCACACACTACTATAATTTCCTTTACAGAAAAAGCTACATTAATACCGGCTATTGTTACAGTTACTGCACAGTTAGTTCCAGCATGGTTTTACACTTTGTCAGCCAGTGTTCAGAATTTGAAAATATGGCCGTGAAATTTAATAAATATATTAATATTTTATAGTGCACTTTGGACGGACTGTAAGAGACAACTTACGAGGTGAAGACTAAAGAAGTAGCCTGCAAACAAATTCCTAAGTCAGGACGTAAAAATTTATCAGTGAAGTACAACAATGTCAACATGAAGGATATTTCAACAGTAGCTGTGTTGCCAGAGAATGAAAGGCGTAATTACACCGAGGCGCAAATGAGAAAATAATTGAACTCTGAAATTCTGAGTGGGCTTGTGTGATCGCAAAACAAGTGCCCGAAGAAGAAGGATTTGATTAGGATAAAGAATTTATGAAACTTAAAAATCATTTTTCCACTCAGTTATGATATTACGTCCTATCTACTTAAGTACAGCAGTAAAAGGTAAAGGTAAAATGCGCCCTTGTACAGGCCGTACGGCCCATAGGGGGAGTAAAGATATAGCTCTACGCTTTCTTGACAACGGCACTAGAAGGGGGTGAGGGGTCAGCGTCATGCCCCGGCTGCTCTTTACCCCCGCGAAAAGACCCGGTACCCATTTTACAGAAGGCTGGGTGGGGCCCAGGGCCGGTCTGGACAGGTGCGGAAAATCTCGCCCCCCACCGCCACTCGATCCCCGGAACGTCCAGCCCGTAGCCAGTAGCTATACCGACTGAGCTACCCGGCCCATTAGTACACCAGTGGACACTGCTTAAGCAGCTTACAAATATATCAGCGTTAAACTTTTAGTCTGTTGATATGGAACAGGGAATCATTAGCTCCCTCACAACAGTTGAATGATAAGTGCTGGGAACGCTTATAACACTTTTTGTACCAAATGCATATCCTGGAAATGTGTTCAATTTATAAGGCAATGCCTCGTCTTACAGTTGGTGAAATAGTTAGTGAACAAATTGTAAGAAAAAAATTTTTGAAAGGCAGCGTCGGTATTTCTCTGAAATTCATGGTCTTAGTGTTTGCCTTTCTCTTGAGAAAAGGATTGAGCATTAGTGGGATGGACAAGCAGTCTTCAGTTGTGTCTCCCTCTGCCACCGCGCCTTACATGCCTGCATGGATTTCTAAGAAGCTGGTTGGAAAGTATTCACTCCTGGACAAATACTGCAACTGACGAAACTTTGAATTAAGTTCTTCTTATATGTATATGTTTATTTGTATATTTATGTACACTGCACTTTGAATACTGAAAAATTTCCGGGGTATTTGAGGGGGAGGGCCCATATCCTAGTCGTTGTTCCAAGAGTGTAAGTTTGAGCCTGCAGTTTCATCAAAAACTTGAGAAAAACCTAATGTTTTAGCATGTCCTAAAACGCAGTTTAGTGAAGGTATACATGAGGTGGTCTAGTGGTCAGAGTTTCTGGCTACAGATACAGAGGTCCCGGGTTCTATCCCCGGCGCTACCAGATTTTCTGAGTAGTAGTGGGTCTGGAACGGGGTCCACTCAGCCTCGTGAGGTCAA
>Ga0131853_10011951_pt1 | contig 15884 bp, 9 predicted proteins | sample TergutLab28metaG_FD_92764 | JGI IMG/M metagenome (GOLD analysis project Ga0131853, IMG submission 92764) | Labiotermes labralis P1 segment gut microbial communities from Petit-Saut dam, French Guiana - Lab288 P1 (version 2) (version 2) | ecosystem: Host-associated > Arthropoda: Insects >...
ACTATGTGATTTAAAACTTCCCATGTTGTAGTTTCAGAATCCAAAAATAAAATTTTTGTATCTCGAATAGTTTTTTTGTTATTCACCTTAAAATTTATGGAGGTTATTTTGCCCCACCCTGTATTACATGTACTGAGTGTGTGTTTGTAACCTTAGGTATCCAGCATGCAATGCACATGTGCCATATTGTCATCTGTGGCCGGCCTGGCTGTAAAATATTTTTATACATTGTCTCATAAATGACACAATTTAAAAAGAAAAAAACTGAACTTGAAACGTGTGTTTTGATTTTCTCTACAACTTTTGTCTGCAACATTTCTCATTCTAAGAGAAATTCAGCAGGATACTATCAGAAATGTGCATTGGTCTTCACATAATGTACCTGTTATTCTTGTCAGATTTTAAAGAAACTTGACATTTCTAGACAGATTTTCGAAAAATACTCAATTATCAGATATAATTAATATCTGTGCAGTGGGAGCCAAGTTATTCCATGCAGAGAGGGAAAGACAGACAGACATGGCAAAGCTAATAATTGCTTTTCATTATTTTGTGAAAGCATTTAAAATTGACAGTCTGCTTTTGGGTAATCAAGGGTCTGTGGTGATTGTATGTGTGTTCATATGCATATATGAGGGAATGAAGAAAGTTTTGTTAATTTTAAATTTTGGCAATTTACCACACCCAAACGTTTGTTCATACTGGTAATGGTCTCATATATATGTATATTTTTAATGTTATGCTGCAGTGCTGTGATGGGAACTGCCCCCCATGTGAAAAGCCATGTGCTAGAACTCTGCGTTGTGGAAATCACAAATGCACGTCTGTGTGCCATTGTGGGCCCTGTTACCCCTGCCCGTTGACTGCAGAAGTAAAATGTCACTGTGGACTGACAGTACTCAGCGTTCCATGTGGACGTAAGAAGCAGACTCGACCACCACACTGCAACAAACCATGCAGGTGCAGATGTTTAATTGTTATTTTGAGTGGACTTGAAAAATTACACAGAGGCCTAATGGATAAGCATTTATTTCTTTTCTGATAGACACTGGCTTAGTTCCTCTTCATTATTCTTACTTTATAAGATGGATTTGGAATCTCTTGTGTTTCTGCACTTCCATTACTTTATCTTTCAGTGTTTCTTTTCCCTGCTTTGATTCTCAGCCAGACAGCTGGTTGTCGTGACAGTCACCTAATCCCTGCTCTCTAACCTTTGTAGTTGAGAAAGTATGATTATAATAAATAAAGTAACATAGGAACAATGCATTTGTTCATTGATGTTCAGTATTGTTTGCCTTTTGTTATACTGCTTGCAGTTCTTAAGGAAATAAAGTATGCTAATGAGATCCCCATGCATGTGCCCCTATCCCCTTGAGAAGCAGTGCACCATTTCTCACAGTGGCATGAAGAATATGCCATTGGATGCCACCCCAACATACAATCCTGTGTATAAAAATGAGTTTGGTTCAACAGTTTGTGGTGTGGATTTCCCACAAGAGTGTGGAGCCTGTTACTGACATCCTAGCATCGAGACTTGCATGGTCAGTACAGTGATCAGTAGTCCATCTTATGGGTAGTTCTGTGTAGCATGTTACACAGTTGGAAGTGCGGAACAGCTGTATGTCCGTGGCCATACAGGACATACAACATATGTCATATATTGAGAGGCTTTACGTTAAATGCAATCTGACTCTAGATAATAACCAAAAATGAACATTTTACAGGAAGCGATGGAGCACAGTCTGTCATGCAGATCAAGTTTTCTTGCATACCTGTTAGTTTAAATCACTATTTTAGATAAGCTTTATAAAATTTATTAAAAGCTGCTCATTGCACAGAAGACTACCACATATAAATTTTAAACCTAATTAAAATTTACTATTTCTGGATGTCTTGAATTTAAAAACTCAAGGAAGAAACATTTCTGCATGTGATATTTGTAATGTGTTTAGATGTGCAGCCATCTAATTTTTGGTGCAGTGAAACAACATAAAAAGACCAATAAGGTGTGCAAAATAGTGAAGAATGCATGTGTGTACTACACTGGAGTACCCTATTCCATTCTTGTTTACATTGAACATGTATAGCACAGATCCAGACGGATGAAAGAAAAGCATTTATTTTTCTCTGATGTACATAGAATAGAGCCTGATTGTCACCATCCCAGTCGAGAGCCACATCGCTGTCACTTTGGTGCTTGCCCCTCTTGCCACCAAGTGTGTGGGAAGTTAATAGAGCCATGTAAGCATAAATGTCCAGCCCCATGTCATTCTGCAGTATGGGTTAAAGTGGAGGAAGACCGAAAGCCAGTAGGTCCATGGGACAAGGTGCAGCCACAGGTCGAGTTACAAGCCTTGCCTTGTCCTAGCTGTAAGGTCAGTTGGAAAATGAGTACAAACAAATTGTATGCTTTATACAGGTTTGAAAGAGTGTTTAGATGTGGTACAGTGATAAAAGATTAAATTGCTGAGTAATGGGAGAAAAACAAAAAAGTGTATATATGAGACAGTTCAGAACATTGTGGCTGATTGTAAGTTGCTGCCTACTGTTTATTGAAGAAATGTGTATGTGGCAGCCGAAAATCCAGGCCAAATGGGTAAATACACTGTGCTGAGCCTGACTGGTATGACAAGTTACAAAAGGTACCCCATACGTCTTACTGGACCGGTGGAATAGTGCTGTTGTTACTTGGATATGGTGGCAGGGTGCACACAGTGTGTTATTTAAACAAGGCACAAAGGGTTAAGATTAGTTTAGGTTGAATATTTATGTAAGAACTGGACAAAATCTTGTTACTGACTCTGCGGCAGTGGAACCTGATGCCTCAACACCACTAACAAAGGTCAGCATTGGTTATGATTCTGAGCCAGTTCAGTTCAACCTGAAAACTTAATTCCTTCATGCTTATGTTAGTGTGAATCTTTCTGCCTTCTAAATGGCCACTTTTCAAGGGGTTTACCCATCAATACTTTGTTTTACATTTCTTCCTCCTCTCCAAGCTGTGTGCTTGGCTTATTGTAATCTCAAAGATTTTATTACTTATGTAAATCACAGAGTTTTGTACTGTGCAACATAAGTTGCCCATGTACTTTGCTCATCTCAGGTCTGTCTGTTGTCTTGAACACTTTTCTCAGACTCCTGTAGGTGATACTCATTCATCACAGCAGAAGACTGTTTCATGCTCATACAGAACTTGTTATAGTTTACCGTATAGTTGATCATTAATGCTTTTTCCCAGATATTTAGATTTTATAACATTTGCAAATTATGTTATGGAAGTGGTTGTTGTTATTCGCTTAAAGAAGTTGGCATGTATACATATAGAGTAATGGTTGTGGCATGATCATTTTATTATGGCCTCTATATTTTAATTTTTGAATGATATTTTTTGATGATGCCAAGAAAAAAATGACAAATGTGTTTTAAATGTGTCTCCATGTTTTTCATAACACACTCTATAAGTTTTCTCCACATATTAGCAATAGATTTACAACTGATAACACTTGATTGTGGTATTGTTGCTAGAATATGGGGGAAACTGACTTCTTCTTCTAGGGCATGGGCCATGGCCTCCCCACCTTCTGCCAGAGTTTTGAAAAAGTGGAGTTTTTACAAGGTGAGGAAGTCAGCCACATGCCCTCCCTCCAAACTGGAGGGCACCTTGCTCTAAACCTATCTGGCATGGGTGGCCCCACCAGTAGCAAGGCTGCCATTGGCATAGCTTTTGAGTTCACAAGTGCGTGCAGACAGTGTTAGCCTGCTGAATAAGCCTTCAACAAGATGGAGATCCCATCAAGGGAGGGAGAATACATAACACTGTACAATAACAGTGAACAGTGAAGCTTTGCAGTTGTATTGAATAGAGCACACATTGAAAGTCAAACAGAACTCTTTGTGTTGCAGTCAGAGTGTAATCAAGTCATTTGTCTTTTGGCATGGAGTGATAGGGTGGCCCATGCACACATAAATGCATGTAAGTTTTTATGTTTGATTTTACTCAAAGTTGAAATGACTTGAGAGTTTCTCATTAAAATCCCCAGTACCAATTGATGAAGATCCATGCATTAGTTCTGGATTGCTGTGTTGGGATGAACAGATGGACAGAGTGATTTTAACAGACATTTTATAGGAATAACAGTTCAACTAAACACATCCCATATAAATGTAAAGCAGTCCGTTACAGGCCTGGAGTGGCCCAGAGGGTTCCAGGAAGTTAAGGTTCCCAGATTTCATGACAACAGCACAGGATGGTGGTAAGGTTGTCAGCCTTATGCACTGGCCACCCAGGAAATGCTCCTGGTACTCATTTCTGTTAGAGATTGAGTCGACCGCAGGGCTATAGTGCGAATGGAAAGATTTTATGTCAATGAAGTATTCCAATGACACCAGCTGGGATTGAACCAGCGACCTTCTGATTTGTAGCACAGCACCTTAACCACTGTGCCACTGCGGTCCCCATACACATCCCATATACTTTTCCAAAATAGGATTGGGAATATAGTGAATGTTTGCAGAATATCAGTCAGGAAATATCGTGGAAAATGTCCACTTGGAAGATCGATGGGTATATATATTGTGGAAATCAAGGGTGGATGGGACTATCTCGGCATCATTTTAGTTTCTGCTGCCACAATATTAATCATTCAGATCTCTATTGTTTTAGGAAGCAAACAGGACAATACATTTTATATGAAAATTGAAAGGTGTCATATGTTTTTATTTTATTATCTGAGACTTTTTTTGTAGTTTACTGTATTGAACTGTGCTTTGCCAGGAACTAGACACTATAGTCATGGGACTGAGAATTTTAAAACCTTAAGTTTTCTTACACAATCTGAATTGGTATGTGAAGGTGCCAGTTGCAGTAACCTGCCTTGGAGGTCATGAAATATATGACTGGCCCTGCTATGTTGCAAATCCAACATCGTGTCAACGCAAATGTGGTCGACTGTTGGCTTGTGGAAATCACATCTGTAACCTGTTGTGCCATACAGTTGAACGGGCTCCTGACAAAGTCCTTGTAAGTAATCTGTATGTGTGTAAGTATTGGTATATTGTTTAAATTTTTGTTTTCGTAATTCACAAACAAGAAAATAAGTTTGAGCACAGTGATTTTCTGCAGTGTGATGCCACATTGTCTGAGAGATATGTATTGGTATTTCAGATCATGCCACATCCCTCATCATAGTAAATTAATGTATGTGTTTTGAGAATATGTAGAAAAGGTAAAGGTAAAAAGGTAGTTCACCCTAGTACAGGCCATGAAGGCCCAGAAGGGGAGTAGAGGTAGAGCTGTACTTTTTCTTTAATTTCAGTGCTAGATGGGGGTGGGTGGTCAGTGCCACACCCAGGCTGCTTAACCTCCAGGAAAGAGACCCAGTACCCACTGTACAGGAGGCTGGGAGGGCCCCAGGGTCAGTCTTGATGGGTGCGGAAAATCTTATTCCCACTAGGTTTTGATCCTCGGACCACCCTATATGTGGTCATTATACTGACTACACTAACCCCTTAACAATATGCACACCTTTTGACTCTTGTTCTATTTCAAAATGATAGTCTGTGTTACATTTCAAACTAAACTGCAGATATTTAGAGCAGAATTTTTCCTGTGACCATAATTTTAATACTATTCATATGGGCCTACAAAATATGTAACTGTCTAATTTAGGGGGTTTGGAATAAGATTTTATTATACTCGGCAGAACCTGCTAGGGCACCATCTTGTCTGTTTCACTGTGTTTTTTTTTTATTGTCTTCTGCAGCCTTTATTGCATATAGTGCTGTAAGCAACTCATGTGGGGACATTGTGTCATTGCTGCTTGATGTGTTTGTTATCTTGTAGGCTGGGGATAACTGTGAACAGTGTGAGTCAGGTTGCACCAAGCCACGTCCAGAAGGTTGTACACACAGCTGCCTCAAGCCCTGTCATCAAGGTGACTGTCCACCATGTAGCCAAATGCTGCGTGTGCAGTGTCACTGTGGGCTCAACCAGCTGTATATACAGTGCAGTGATTGGACATCATCAAATGAAGACAAGAAACAGGCGCTGCAAAGCTGTGGCAATCAGTGCCCTAAAAATGTAAGCAGTACAAAAGAAATAAGCATGCAAGTTATGAAGAGCAGCATTGCCAAATGCTGTGTTCAGAATTTGAAATCCAATTTCCCATCTATGCAGTACTGTTAATGTTGGTTTGGCTCCAATTTCAGCTCACATTGACTTGTTTAATCCGTACTTAAGCTGAAATACATTACACTTGAAATGATTGGAAATGTGAAGCAATGTAAGTAATGAAACAAGTCAGAAAGACAAACTACATAACTAATGGTATTAGCCCACTTGCCTTTTCTTAAGGAAGGAAAGAAGGTAACTTCATGAAATTCGCATTTGTGTGTATGCACATATATATTCCCCCTTTGAACTGTTGAAAGGGTGGATCAGTTTTCACAAGATTTTTAATGAAAATTCTGCCATTAGATGCCACCTCAACCTCATAGAGTCATATTTCAATTCCCTGCTGCATTCAGCAGATGATCTGATCTGTGGGGATTGGTGTGATGGTTACCGAGATGAATGTTCATGCGTCAGTGTGTAGTATTGTCAGAAACAGAAATGCACAGTGTCTACAGTAATCTACCTAGTGGTACTGAATAAAATAACTGGGTCATTATTTTTGGTTGGATGTAGATTAATGTAAAATGCCAGTGGATGACCATCAAAATAATTTTCTTTTCAACTATACTAAAGATTTCATGATAATTTTGGAATGTCAGATTTCAGTCTGTATAGTTATTGTGAGTAGATGAATTAAAACAATACAGTTGTGGTTAAGAGCTTTTTTCTTTTACCTGTTCTTCCTTTTTACTAAATAGATGTCATTGAAATAATCAGGTATATCTTTGGCAGTTAAAAAATTCATTCATTGTTTGCATCTTACTCACATTTTTGTACCTCCATAAATTGTAGTTTTGCTTCGGTATAAGAGAGTGGGAACTGCCATCATGTTTTGAGTATGTGTATTGAGATAAGCAAGCCAGAGACTGTGATAGAAGGCACTTTATGTTTGTACATCAGTCATATCAATGCACAAGTGTGTACACTCATGACACATTTCACTGGACAGCAAATGAGGGTAGTGAAGAACTGATACTGTACATAAACCTGTTGTTTATAGAATTGTGATGGTGAATAAAAATTTAGATACGTTTTATTTTTTAGTACCAGTGTGGACATCGTTGTCGTGAACCTTGTCATCCAGGTGAGTGCCCTGACCCAGACACATGTCGCAAAAAGGTGAAATGCACGTGTCCCTGTCGTCGTCTGAAAAAGGAATTTCCTTGTGATGCTCTGAGAAGAGGTCTAGCAAAAGTTGACTGTGATGATGTCTGCAAGCAGAAAAAGGAAGAGGAAATAAAGGTATTTATTACAGTGTTTACAAGGTTTATTCAGGTGAAACTGGGAGTTACAGGAAAAGTGAGGTACCTGCATCAAGCAAGAAATACACTGGGAAGGACATCATGTAGAATGTGCCCTCCTTAGTACTACTTGCATTTTAGAATGCTTTCCTTTCTATATTAGGATGGATGACTGGTGGTCTGTCTGTAAAGTAAGTGCTTTTAACCTTGCCAGCAAATCCTGTATGGATTTTTTTCACTTACCTCAGTTTTCATGTCTGATACAATAAGAATCTTACGAATATGAGGCATATAAGGTTGCCTCATGGATATGAGTCAGCCTACTTGCCATCAACCTGTGTTGTTCTTTGGCCCCTTTTTATGCTCCCAGTACACCTGAAAGCATTCAAAACACCAGTATGGATGGAAGAGTTAGTGATCTATTATCAAAGTTAAAGGTAAAGATAAAGTTCTCCTCAAGCATGCCATGAGGCCATATGTGGAAGTGGAAGTAAAGCTCTGCTCATTCTTAACCTTGTCACTAGATGCAGGTGAGTGGTCAGCATCACATACTGGCCACTTTACTCCTAGGGAAAGAACCTCTTGCTACTCATTGCTTGGGAGGCTGGATGGGCACCAGAGCTGGTCTGGATATTTCAGAGAAGAGAAAAATTTCTTGCCGTCTATTGGGAACTAAACCATAATTCCTTGTTTGTCCAGTCTATAAACTACTCACTGTATCAACTATACTATCCAAGCTGTTGCTCAAAGAACACCTGAAACACAATTCAGGTATAATGTCTTGGGTGCATTGGTGTTTAGTCTGTTCTGCCTTTTGATAAATGTTGCCGTCACAACACTACAGGAAAGTGGTACACGTAACATAAACATTAGGAAGCTAATGACCCTCATTCATTATTATTTATTCCCGTCACATCCAATTGCCACAGTATATTCTGGGTCCTGTCTGGACATTTTGGATGGGTAATGAAAAATTCAAGTACAAGTGCACACATTCAGGCATGGAGTTTCGTGTATTTTCTGGTCAATCATGGAAGAGCAGAATACGGTGATATGTGTCTAAGTGTTACTGAAAAACAAATACTAAAAATTAAAGCAGTTCCTGCTTCATTGAGTGGTAAGATGGTGTAATGATGGGTACTGAACTGTTGTGAAGAACAATTGTGATTTCCAAATGCTTGTTCTTTTTTTTTTTAATCAGGAGTGTCCACTTTCTATATATGAGGCTGTCAAGTTTAATTACAACATTTTGCAAGTTCTGGGACTGCATAATTATTATGTTAAAAGCACATTTTGGCATTTTGCACCAAAGTCATGAAGTTTCAGATCTTAACCAAAAATTTAATCATGTACACTTGATATAAAGGAGAATGTGTATGTGTACATGTTACCTTGTAAGGTCACATGGTAATTATGCTGTACATGTGAAACATGTTTTGTGCCATTTTCATAAGCCAAATATCACTGTTAAGAAATTCTTGATGTCTTTATTTCTTATTTTATGAAAAGATACACTGTGTCATAGGTCTCAGGTGACTGTATAGCATTTCTATCTCATTTCTCCATCACCAAAGCTTCACTCACTTCTATAAAATATATGGGTACTGCACTGTAAATCTTCAGTTTTCTATCTATCATCTTTCCTTTCAAAATACACACCATTTATGTGTGGCTGTATGTGTTCCTGTCATGTCAGCAGTATATTTAAATGTTACATTGTACCAAAGACAGGTCAAATATGTTTTTTTTTTTCAGTGTTTTGTCCACCTTTTACAATTTTAATTGTACCTTAAGGCTCTCTCTGAACACCACTGTCTTGGTTTTCTATTCAGAACATGTAAAATTGTATTATACGTCTATTGTTTGAGTTTCTGATGATATTGTCGGTTTTATGTTACACAAGGATAAGAATCAAACTCGTTATTAATATATTGCACTATTTTCTTCCAATACCTGATCACATTGTTGTATATTGATACCGAATTTTAAAACTTGGTTTAATTGTATGGATATTCTCCATTGTTACAGGAAAGTAAGCATTTGTGACTCAATCAGATGTTGTTTTCCTGGTTTATAACAGTTATTTCAAACCTTGAGATTGATTTATCTTCATTTTTCAATTCTTTCATAATATATATTTATATGATACATTTATATGCCTGTAGAAGAAGGAGGAGGAGACGCTAAGAAAGCAGCTGGAAGAGGAACGTCGGAATCAGGAGGAGGTAGAAAGATTCCAAAAAAAGTTCCAGGCACGCAAGAAATATCGTGAACATCGTCAGTATGAAGAAATAGACTCAAGGTCCTTTCTTACTCACTACTGGTGGTTGTTAGTTGGTGTCTTAGGATTACTGTTGGCCCTTTACTACAAGGTCTTTTTGTAGTTCTTGTTGATATGAAAATGCATATTGGCTTGAATGGCTGTAGCTTACACAACCATTTTCAGTGACAGTAATATATATATATAACAGAATTCTACAAGAAGACATACAGTGTATAGTGGAATATGGATATAGGTGTTGAATTTTTCAAGTGATGGTACATTAAACAGACAGCACTAAAAAATAAGAGACAAATATTTATTATTCATAATTCTCAGTAAATGATCTATGTTAATAACCATTCTCATCATCATTGAGATATAGTTGTATGTGTATGTGTATACACACACACATATACAGTACATACTTGTGAATATTTACAGTAACACTTGTTGTTGAGATGACTGTACATTCAGTTGATTTGTTGTTAGAAAATGCTCACAGGCTTATCAGTTATGTATTTACAGGAATGTACACATCAAACAAGCATTCTGCTCAATCAACTAGACATGACTATGGCAGTTTTCCAGATGTGAAACAATATTACTACATAATATGTACAAATGTGGCTTACATTTCATACACATTTTGTAGAAACAGTGCAGGGATACTTTAAAATCTAAAATATGACTTCACATTGCACAAATTGACACATTCTTACACACACACACACATGCACACACACAGTTTCATGCATACCCACAGAATAAAAGAAGTGTTTATGTATTGTATTGTATTGTTCTTTGTACTCAAGTATGGGTAGAGTGAATAAGTGTGACCAATTAAGATTTGTGAACTTGCAGCTGCATAATGTGCACATCATTGCATCTGCTTTACAAACACAGAGATGATCTTGAATGTTCAAATAAAGATTACATGTATTACTTTAAATATAGATTTCTTTTTATTTGAAAGACTCGAGTACCTTTCTCTCCCAGTTACACTGGATGTCGAGACATGGAAGAAGCATACCATTAGCATGGTAACAATTAGAGATGGTCTGTAATAAAGTTTTATTACACTTACATAACTGTTTCTCATTTATCCTTCTTTTTCAAGTTGTCAAATGTGTAAAGATTCACGCTTGGCTTCAGTATTCCACGTTTTGTTCAGATCCTGGTGTCACATTTCATATTATTACACTGACTGAACTACAGCAGAAGTGGTTTATAGGTGTGCTGTAGTGTTGTGAATTAAGAATGCAGACAGTATTACACAAATTTCTTTGACGAATATTCAATACTGTTCCATATAACACATCCACGTTAAAAGTGATTAAATAATTTACTTACAGAAGTTTCTTTTCCTACAACTTAAAATGCTTCATACATGCCTGTATGTAACTTCAGATTGCACTCATAGCTGCTTAGCTGGTAGTTATCATATTATCCACCACTCTGCTTGGTCTCCCAAGAGGACTCTTACCCTCATTATTTTGTTCTCCCATGTGTGCTACATTTACCATCCTTTTCCTCCTCCTTGACCTGATCACCCTAACATGTGAAAAGTACAAATTATGTAGGAGCTCCTCATTGTTCTCCAGTTTCTTCTTCTTAGTTCCAAATATTCTGCTCAGCACCCTGTTCTCAAAGACCTTTAACTTAGGATGAGATTAAATTGCACATCCATGTAAAACAAAAATTTACACTCATATAGTTTAATTTTTGTTTCTTTGGTAGCAGGTAAGAAGATAAATAATTCTGAACTGAAGAATAACACACATTCCTCAAATTTAAACAGTTCCTAAATTTTTATGAATATCATTTTGATTTGTTTCTACTATTTCCAAATACAGTATTAGAACTTTGCCACACACTCAAAGGGCTGATTAACTATCACTTTATTATGATTTTGTATTTCATTTTGGTCATAAGATACGAACATACATGTTTGTTTACAGAAAGAAAACTAGTCCACTATTCCATTCAGGTTTGATGATTTTGTGTCACATGAGAAACTGTGTGATTAAGAAGTGGAATAGCACTTCTCAAGATACTATGCCATAAGTTGTATGGAGGGAAAGAGTTCAGAATAAGCTAGACACCTGGCTGACACAAACCAAATGAAGTTAATTTCAAATGCATGGCAGAAGCTTCAACTTGGCAAAATCTACCTCATAAAATAAATGTACTACAATTAACAATGTTTATATACAATCATTTACAATAATATGAACTTCATTTTTTAACATCTACAATGTGAGATTTGGAGTTCTCACTGCAGTGACTATAAAAAATGCTGTCTTCTGGGTTGTGATAGATTGTTGCTTGTAGAAATGCACCATCACTTCGGAGAAACATGCTGTCTCCAGCTACAAGAATGCTCCCAATGATAGAGGCAGCACATTCCTCTGCAATATTGGCATAGTTCTACCAGACTACAACATCACAACCTACAAGACAGTATTCATAATCTCAGGTGATAATGTAATTCCTGTGTAACAATTTAGCTCTCAGAGGTACAAAATTCTTGCCTCTTGTTATCATCCAAAGTTTGCTCAAGTTCATTAACCACCTCTGCAGCAGCAATAGCTGCTTTTTAGCTTTCATAATTGTGTTGCTGAACAAATGGCATGGGAGATAAACAAACTGCAAGCACACTTCCCTACCCGAATTCTGAAATAATTTTGTTTTTAACAAATAGGCATTGCTACTGCAAGCAGAAGCAGAATTGAGCCCTTGAATCATTTCAAGAATCCTTTTTTTTTTGGTGGCAGAAAAGGGACAAAATGTAGCATGTCTAAGCTCAGAAAGCTTGTTCTGCTGAATATTGACTGAATCACAATAGGACACGCACTGTGTGTTGTATTTATGTATCTGCACCACAAACACTTAAATATCAACAGGCGGGAAGTCAACTGCTGTTATGTACAAAAGTGTATATTCCATGTGCGACAGAAACCATGCCCAAAATTAATCACACTTTTTTTCCAGTTGACTGCACACATAGCTTTTATTCCTCCAAGGCAGTGTTTCCCAAACTTTTTTTGCTCATGGACCCCTTCTGGCTTCAAAAATAACCAAGGATTCTCACATTGTTGTATAGCATATGTAAGTACAGCTCCCAGATGTAAGGTATCAAAAATTAAAAATTTATATCTCAACTGATTTTAGATAGCCATGAATAAATATCAGTAGCATACATAACAATGCCTTGCAGGATTGACCTTAATTAAACTGACTCACTTGCTTCATGGATACGGGAGGTTTCCTAATTACAAATTCTAACGGCCATACAAAATAATCACATCACCAATTAAAGAAGTTCTGCAATTATTTTTAACACATTTTTCCTTTAATTAAAAATAATTTGACTTCAAAGTAGCCATTACAGAAATGTATCCAAGGATCCTGTGGGAACTGGCTGTGGACCCCTTAGGATGTGCAGCGCAAACTCCAGGAGCCAATACTCCCAGCTTTATGTTAGTTATTAGCACATAAGTCTGTACCTTGGCTCTTTATCACCAACACTAAATTACTGCTTTGTGTTTGTAATGTTGCTCTTAAACTGATTTGAGATTTAAAGTTTCATCCCCTGCAGGACCAAGAAGTTCCTCACTACAATAGGAAATATATCTCATTCCTGGTAGAAGCTACCAATGACACTGTCATAAGTAGGGTACTGAGGAAAATATTTGTACCTTAGAAGGAAGTAAAAGGAGGCTGGTGAAAATAGCATAATGAGAAGATTCTTGATTTACACCCCTTGACAAATATTAGAGTGATCAAGTGAAGGATGAGATTGGCAGGACAGTGGGCAGTTGTGGTTGGAAAATTAAGTAATAATGCCATTTGGAAGACCCAAACATAGATGGTTAGACAATACTGAAATGGACATCCAGTAAACAGACTGAGAGGGTGTGGGCTGGATGCATATGGCCAGGACAGAGATCAGAGGCAGGCTCTTGTGAACATGAACACAAACCTTGAATTTCAGTTAAAAGCAAGAAATGCCTTGATTAGCTGACTAACCATTAATAAAAGAATGTGTTTCACAGTGGTGGTTTTTTAGTTAATGGATTCCGACACGAACAAACACAACGTAACCTGTGATTCTATATGAAACTAATGCGTAAATTATGCAACATGAATACTGTACAATAGCACTCAGGATTAAAGTGCTAACTACAGTTTCATCATTCCCTTCAAATTTGGAAAAGAAAGTTCATCTTCTTCTTGGGAGATTTGCAGTTCTCACAGCAGTGTTTTTGAAGATTCATTTCCTCTGGGATATATCATGCAAAATGGTTTACATGCATAACATCCCAGAAGCCTTGAATGTTTATCCTGTTGTTTATTTCAAGTGGGCTCCTACTGGTCTATAATAAAAATATATATTCGACTGATAAAATACACTTATATAGACATATATATATATATATAAAACAATTTAACATTTTTAAACATTTATATCAAACAAATTAAATTTTTAAATTGAAGACTTTGTACAATAATATTACGAAATACAAATTCATTAAAATAATTGTAAAATAAAATTGAGCTTCCCATATATAGCTATTAATTCCCCCAATACAAAATCTGGCTGCCTGAGGCAAGAAGCATTTTTATGTCCTAACACTTTTGTAGTACATGGCTTGAGATATCCTGAAAAGCCATGCTGGTTGTGATGAAAACTATGTCAAAGCTAAACTAACAATTTTAATAGGTTTTGTAGTGAAAGGACCAGAAAGTGTAAAATGTCTAATAGCAGCGAAATGTTCTGTGTATTAGTATGTGTGTGTGTGTGTTTTTTTTAAATGTGTGTGTGTGTGTGTTTTTTTTTTTTTCCAAAGAAAATAAATGCTCGTACAATTCACACAATTCAACCGTATAAAATACTCGCACTTGCTCATGCACGCTCATAGAACCATGCTGTAACATACAAGAGAGCTCACATTACATTCTTGGGTTGTGAGAAAACAAAATATATCATGCACTGCACAAATTCTTCTAACCAAATTATTGGCTAATGAACACATGTTCTTGCACACTTCCTATCTGATGAAAGTAACTGCAGAAAAATGCAGATGAAAATTTGCATTTAAAAATTCAGAGAAGTAGCATTAAAATAGAAGCACAACTAAAATTGGTTGCATTTGGAGGCTGTGGCCCAATGCAAAGTGTACAGCTCTACTGGTGTTTGTTGGTTTAAATGGGAAAAACAATTTCCACACACAGAAGGAAATCATACAACAATACAAAAATTTCACTTTTATGAGATATAGTATCTTTGGTATTTTACTTTGACATGCAGCAGATGTTTTGCAGTTAAGTTCTCTGGCAATACATATGGACTGCTTCTTAATGTTTCATTACATTTAATTTAAACACCATAAAAGAGGTGTAAGCAAAAACTGAGTGATGTATGCCAAAACTGTGCAGTTACACAGATATGGTAGTCCTAACTGAATACACTGTTTGCATGTACAGTTAATGAAAGATATACAGCACTGTTGATGTTGGTCCATTGAAACAAACAAAGCAGGCTGGTTTTTCAATCTGGAATTAGCACTTGAACTCTGTAACTCAAGAACAGGAGATCTTAATTTTTTTGATAATATTGGCCCAGCAGCCACATTTTAACTAAGGGTAACAGTTTACTTTCCAAGAATATGGGAATTAAAATTGCCTATTACTAAAAGGACTGGTGGCCATATTTTAACTTTAAATAATGATGCCGATACTTATAATGCAATGATGAGCCAACTGATCGCTCGCATGCACCAGTGTAATAATGCACCGCACAGCCCATCATGGTTAAAAAATGGCACACCTTTGTAACATTAGTGCAGGTTTTTGTGAGGCATACTGCACAATTCTTTGGCTTAAAATTGACATGCCCATTGTTTGGTGTGTTAAAAGGGGGGGGGATAATGTCTTATGTGGAGAGCCTTTCTGTCTGTCTGTAACCTATTATCAGCAACTAAACCACATGTACAATTTTAATGAAATTCAGTATAGGAGTTCTTTACAAAAATTTGTCAAGCAACCATGAGTTGTGTGAATATCATCTCAGCAAAACTAATGCTTTACTTAAGGGCATAAATAAACTTCTACCTTATTTTATGTATTTCCTGACCAATTTGAGTGAAATTTGATGCAGATTTTGACTTTATGCTGTGCAGCTGTTGTGAGATTCATGAAAATCAAT
>Ga0131853_10011952_pt1 | contig 15884 bp, 6 predicted proteins | sample TergutLab28metaG_FD_92764 | JGI IMG/M metagenome (GOLD analysis project Ga0131853, IMG submission 92764) | Labiotermes labralis P1 segment gut microbial communities from Petit-Saut dam, French Guiana - Lab288 P1 (version 2) (version 2) | ecosystem: Host-associated > Arthropoda: Insects >...
GCGTTGTGTAGGCTGACTTGAGGCGTGCTGGTGTTATGTAGCGGGATTGTCTGTTGGTGATGTGGTATCCGAGTGTAGGCTGAACCACACTCGGATACCACATCACCAACAGACAATCCCGCTGAAACATGTTGAGCAGTAGATAATAAAGCAAGTGTCATCTAGTTGGTCAACCTTTATTCAAATATCAAGATGATGCACGGTCCAATACGCATAAGGAGACTTTATAATTTTATCTTAATATGTTGCCTGAATAATTTTACATAATGGTATTTATAAGTTTTGGTACTCCCAACTGTCACTTTGTATATCACAATTTCGCGATTGCCCAACTAGGCTGAGACACGCTCCAGATACAGTACAATGTTTGCAGTAGCCCAGGTTGCTATAGGGAGAGATAAAATGTAGACGATCTGAACACAAAATGAGCAGAGGAAGCCTTGCTATACTTAATATAATACTAAATAGTGTATGTCAGCACAACTATATATTTTATATATTTTAACTTTTTATTGCACAATTTGTGTAACACATTTTACGAGACAAATGGGCCAATTTTATGTGTCCCACTGTTGCAAACACAATTTACACGTCACACCCTTTGAGACAAATGGTTTAATTTGATGTATTCCATGGATGTAAACACGATGGGATCCCATAGTGTGCATAGCTTCTTGTGAATCAAATAACAAAAATAGGCCTGAAGATGACTAATCTATAGACGAAACATGTAGCCTATGTAAATACCTTGAGTAATAAAGTAGTTGTGCTGACGTACACTATTTAGTATTGTATTACTTTTATAAGCACATCGTGATGCTTCCATTCAAACTTGCTATACTTAGTTGAATCTACTCATCACGCGGACCCAGCAGGTTTCCTTCGCCGACTGGCAGGTGTATGCGAACCCCTGGTTGGGAATCACCAGTTCATAGCTTACTTTCAGTCAGACGTCATCTGCACAAACTTATTCTTTGAGAATCTCTGCGAAAATTGCAAAGCCATAAAAGCACATTTTGACACCATCTGAAGTGTTCGCATTCTGAATAGTAGGTCTGTCTGTCTGCGTAGCCCGCTGTAATTAGTGTAAAGTATATTGTACTGCAGGCAGTGGCGTACCCAGACATTTTGTTCGGGGGGGGGGGTTCAACAAATTCAGTTGAGGACAGAGAGAACGGGGATCTGGGGGCGGTAGCCCCCTAGTCAGGGGTTCTGGAGGTAGCTGTAATTTGGTACAAGAAATTTCATTTCATTTAGTACAATTTTCTTAATTTTTGGTACTTTAAGACTATTTATGATGACAACCAATTTATTTGTCATTGCTAATGCAAAACAATGGCGAACCGGCGGTAGTTTTAGAATTTTACTGCCTTTTTTTCCAAACATCTTCGGGTGTTGGCGTCCTAAGTTCAGCAATTTTTAACAGTTTTCACAATCGGGTTGAGTTTGGCACGATTTTGGAGAGCCTGCAGAATATCGGGGGAGGGGGTAGGTTGAATCCCCCAAACCCCTACGCCCCTCGGTACACCACTGACTGCAGGCACTAATGTAAACACGTACTCTCACGCAGATAGCAGTCAGTAATGCCGGAAGCTGATATCAGAATGTGTCTACACGAAATAGATATTATTACTCCGTGTGCCGAATTGTGTACTGTCACTGCACGTATTGTCAAGTGCCCAGTTATGAAACTCGACGACCGTTACCGCAATTCGCGTCGCCAGACTGAGCGAAAGAAAGTGACCTTGTTATCACATGAGCTGCAGGTGCACACCCTGTTGATGTGGAGTGTACCAGGTGGGTGGCTTAACGTGGTTGTGCCAAAACTACAGTGATTTATTACTAATTTTAAAAGTGTGCTGTGATGCTCACTGGGACTGTTGCTGATGTACCATTCTGTACGTACTGGTGAATTGTCAGGGCTGTATCGCCGGTGTTCTGTATGACCCAACATTAAGACAACAATAAGAAAGAGGGGGGTGGGGGGGGGGGAGGATGGGGAAGACGAATAGAAGAAAGTGAAGAGCAAGGGCATAGTGATAGGCGTTTGTGTGTGTATGGGGGGGGGGTTGGGGGGAAGAAAGAGCATTTATTGTTAGAAAGTTCCCATGCTTCGCCCGCTCTTCCTTCTCATAGGAACAGTATGGAAATGAAAGTGTAGATAAAGACGTTAAAATCTGACAGTAGTAGCTGCAAGCAAGGGCCGCGGAGTTTTGAACTCTCCTTAAAGCTACAGTGCATAATTTGTGCACTGTAGCTTGTCCTTAAATTTAAAGCAAGGAGTTTAATTTTTAAGATTGTTTATCTGGAGGGCTCCATGCGGTAGCAAACTGACGTGAATTATATATTAACGTACAGTCCGCACCGCGCGGTAAACACTCTCCGTCTCGGTTATAACGACAAGTCAGTTAATACTGTATAGAGAAATAGTCGCTGTTTGTTCCGACATGCGCATAAAATACACGTGTGCACTGTGCGGGCAGAACGTAGAATGTTGTTTTCGTTAAACGTGAGTAAGTTAAGTAACAGCGGGGTTTTAAAGGGTCAAACGTGCAGGTATCTGTGCAATTCTTCGTCTTCGTCGTTGGGCAAATGCAGTTTGCGTGCTTCGTGATGAACAGTAATGAACCTTCCGGTTTTCTGAAACACGGATCCCGGCGATTTTAGCTGTTGAATACGGATTGTGCTTCGTGGTGTTGGTTAGAGGGTTGAATAGAACAAAATGTAAGGAATATAATTAAAAACCCAAGGAGTATTCTTCTTTATGTTATTAGGAAAATGTTCATCATTTATCTTTGGCGTCGGATTACATATGTGACAAAATAGTGGATTCAATCCTCACCTGTATAGAAGGTTTATAATATGTACTTTGTAACAAATGTAGTAATAAATTTCGACGTTGTGTGTCAGTTATAATTTGCGGATTCCCAGATACTGAATTGCGCGGCTCCAGTAGTTCGTGGATTGAAACTCGACTCAGTGGCACTGACTGTTCGCAATTTTGAGCACGTCACATCATAAACTGTGCACTAGAACACATTACACTGATTGATATGATGCAGCAGTTCTGATTAACACAGAGTCGGATTTGCAACCGATTATAACAAATTATAATGTCCGTTTTATGGAGGTATTTTGAATAACACTCAGGTTACCTTTGTGCGGATGAATTCAAATTTTACAACTTGTGTTTATGTATGTATATATGTAGGACGCACCGATTTCTGAGGAAATCCTGAGAACAATGTCAACTGTGGAAACGCCTGTTTCCTTCGCAAAAGTACGAAATACCAACAGTAGGGTGCGTCATAACGTTGTAAATCATAAAACAGTTAAATTTTGTTGCTAACGAAGTTCAGACACCTTGTGGAAGCACAAAATACATTAAATGATTGAAGGAGAGTCGCATTCCATAATACATTACGACAGCACTCAACCTTACTGAATGCAAGACAGCTTTACTGAGCTGAGAGTGATCTGCGCAGTAGCAAGATACTGGAGGCAAGCCGACTTGCCAGCCTCGTGGTCTCATCCCGATTCGTCGGAAAGTCACGAAAGGTCGAAATAATGGTTACTACTGTGGGTAATCACAGGGATATTGCTGCAGCATGGTCTTCAAGGAACACAAGTGTCTCCAGATAATACTGTGCTTGAACTTCTGGCACCCCAGGCACGACTTTCCGCCATGCTTGTCGTCTCCAAGGGCTCATAAATCTGTCGATTAGAGCCCGGACTCACGTTCTTATGAAGCTCTGCACTGAAAACACAAAATAAAAGCTCCCGCCCCTAATGACGTCACGTATCGTAATCCAATTTGCGGGGTGGAGAAAATACCAGAGCAACGCGGATGACTTTCCAAGCCTGTGCGGGGGAGGGGGGGGGGTATGGGTGTGAGACTGAGAGGGAAGAATCGGCAGTAAGTAAAAGTTTCTGTAAAGTGCACTGCTGGGTCTCGAGCAGCCGTGTGGGGCAAACAGCGGTCTGCGGTCTGTGTCCGGCAGACAGAGAAATGAAGGGCAAGAAAAGCTGTGAGTTGTCAGTAGCGCTACAGTCACGTGCACGGACTGCAGTACGCGCATAGAGCAAAAGGTGTGCAAGTTACGTGAATAACTGAGCTATAGAATGAACTGACCAACGCGTCACGAGGGCGCGGACGTAAGCTTCACGTGATGTAATCCTTCACAGCGTGACATGACGCGAGGTGAGGTGAGGACTGTGACGTGGTGTGCTTTCGTAAATTACGTACCGACGTTTCAGAAGAACCAGCTGCCGCCCGTGTTTAGCAGGTTACGAGAGATGCAGCTAGTTGCCACGCAGCGTGTTAATTATATCAGGCTGCACTGAAATTGTCCACCAGTGCTGTAACATTATGCCTTTTTATAAAGACGCACTTCCACGATAGGGTACAAACCATTCCAAGCTTATTTTTTCTTCATCGGTTTTGGTCCGTCCATCTTTGACTTGGTCGACCTACGTTTCTTTTGCCGTTAAGACTATTCGCACACTGACTTTAGAATGCGTGTATCGCTTTTTCGTAATAAATGTTGTGACCACTTACATGTGCAAGGTAAAATAATTTCCCTTGAATTGCATATATTTTGGTGGTTCTGTTATTTCGCCATTTGTTTTAGAGTTGTGTATGTTCTGGAAGTGACCCCATCAGTTTCATCTCCGCTGTCTCTGTCCTTCCTCCATGCTGTTTTATTGAAGTCTCGTGCTCACATCCGTTCAGGCGCGATGGTTCCGCCGTTGTCATGTACAATTTACGTTGCTTTAAATCTACCCCGCCCCGTTGTCTTCTAAAAGGTTAGCAATCCGTCAGAGGTGTGAACTGCTAAAGAGTCTAGTAGGCTTACTTCCGTCACATTCCAGCGTTGTTGTTTAGACTGCTGGTTCAGCTGAACACGTTGTTTTTGCTGTTGTATTCCATGAACCCTGTGACAAAAAGCGTAGGACATGAAGCTGAGGGTTTGTTGTGGAATGGCGTTCGGAGTGCGAGGGAGAAGGAAACGCTAAAGATGACTTTTTCCGTCTCTCTTATAATTGATCATTATTATTACTTCATTTGTTCCTCATGTAATGTACACTTTGTATTTCATCTCCCCTGTCCCACTTCTTTCTTGCTGTTCTATTGTCAAGCCTATTCTTGCATCCTTACAGCTGCCTTTGGTACAGCCACTGCTAATTTAATTAGGAGCCCTACGTCTAATACAGGCAAGCTTATAAATGCATTATGAAATGAAAGATGCTTCTGAAACATCAGCTAAACCTGAAGTTTATGTATTGAAAGCCATTTATCGCCAGTGTGAACACAGATTAAGCCCTACGTAATTGTTGTGCCTAACACACATTCATAACAGTTGACTGACAAAGTGCGTTTGACGTCAGACTTGGTGGACATTCTTGACTGCAGATTACACATGTGTTTGTGTAATGGGTGGGCAGACCGTATAAATTATTGTTTGGCGATCACAAAGCGACATGAGCAGCAAGTGGCACTGCTGTGAGATAGCCTGCACAATGCCGGTCTGCCTGAACAGTGCGACGGCGAGGTAGTGAAGTCGATGTGGTCCTTTGGTAACGCCGAAAACGACGACAGAATCCGGAGGGAGATTAGTGTTGCCTCTCTCTCTCTTACTCACTCTCTCTGGTGAACAAAAGGTCCTTCTCGTGTTGTCGCTACGACGGTGTATGAACAGAGATCCTGTCACTCTTCAAGATACAGACACGGAACGCGAGACATGAAATCAGACGGATAGATTCAGCTATTTAAAGCTTTGTGGTTAGTATATGTACCACTAGGTTATACATTAAAAAATCCTACGTTTTGTATTTTGTATGGATCTCAGAACAACAGCCCTTGTTTCCCTGTCCAGTATTAACCAGTTTCTACTCTGCGGTGCGAGGTCAATCTTGAATTGTAATTATGATGAAAATCTTATCGCGGAGACCCGGTTTCGACCCGAGGCCAAGTCATGTGAGATTTGTGCTTATTAGAGTGGCACTTTGACAAGTTTTCATCCCAGTACTGTGGTTTTCCCCCGTCAGTATCATTTCACCATTGCCCCACATTCACCTTTATCTACATGTTGCTCTTATCAGAAGGACAAACGGGCGCAGCCTGGGAACCTCCAAAAGCAATGCTGTTTCGTAAATCGGAAAACATTGGATAGAAAAATCTTTTCGCTTTATTCATTTTGCTATTGGCTGCTTTGTTTCGCTCACTTTTCCTTGGTTGGTCGGCTTGATTTCAACTTGCCTACAAATAGCAACTGTAATGCTGTTAGAGGTGGTTCGTGAGATTTTTGTGCGAGCGGTCAGCCTGCACTTCCGTCAGGGGACATCGTTCGGTGCTGTGTGGACTGGCGGGCAAATGGGCATAGTGTTTGTCACGCTCACTCAGTGCTCACGATCTATACGTTGTAATTAGTACTGTTCTGGAAGTCATCGCCAACTTAATAGAGCAGAGTCCTGCGTAGGAAGGTATTAGTAGCTTTTCTAATAAATAAATTGTCTCAATTTATGTAAAATCGAATTTTGTTATCGTCTCCAAAGTGGGCCCTAGTACTGCGAGAGATGTATCTGGCCTGCCTGTGTGTCTTTACACCCTGTTTGTTTAGGGTGAGAATGATTGCTACTCGCCTGTATACGCAAACGTATCCAGGGTGCGTTCTTCGCTTCATTTTTGTGTCCATCCCATCCGATACGCGTCCGTTCTCCGTCCATCTTCCACCTAGTTTGCACCTCTAGGCCATGAGCCACAACCATACAAGTAAGGCCTACTTTGCCGTTTCAGAAATGTCGTAGTCTAAGACTTGACCATCAACACGCGCTCCACAGTTCAATCTTCATGTCTAATTGGGACCGATAAAGCTGCCACGAACGTCGGAATGCTTTTCAGTACAGGACGCCTATTCGTTTAATTAGCTTGCGAAATTCAAGCAATGAATGTATAAACCTACCTCCAAAGGCGTAAGAGCGGGAAAGATGATTTTTAACAAAATACAAGCGCTTTCTGGAAGCATTAATTGCACTAAATTACTGGATTTGTGTCTCATTGCGTAAAGCACGAAGACAGTCTACGTCACTAAGTAGAAATACCTTGACTGAGCTGAGAATGATCGGCGCATTAGCAAGTGATTGGGAGTCCCGAAAGGCTAGCCACTTGGTCTCACCCAGATAGCTTGGAACCAATCACGAAAGGTCGAACAGTAATGTTAATGTAGGTGACTAGGATATATTTCGGTCCTGAACATCGAGGTTCAAAAACTTCGAGTCTTTGTGTACTTGAAATCAGGCTGTTGAAGACTTTTTTCTTCTTTGCAGAAGGCAACAAATGTCCGACTCCAGGCTGCAACGGGCAGGGTCACGTGACAGGATTGTATTCACATCACAGAAGGTAATTATGTGCACTTTATGTGTGGTAATGTCTATGAATTTCTTAGAGTCAAGATGCTGATATTGTGAACATTAAAATGAAACTTTGGGATAGACATTTTTCGTGTTCTCTTCTCAGCCTATCAGGATGCCCAAGGAAGGATAAAGTTACTCCAGAAAGTAAGTGAAGCAATACCAAGTACTTACTTTTTGTAATAATGTTTCGTTCAGGAAGAAGTAGGAGCTTTTGTACCTGTGTGATTACTGCATATAATAGTTCGTGTCTTTCATTTGAACATTTGTCTTTGCTCTTATAATTTGCTTTATTTGCGGGGTAGAGAGCTGTTTTTTGTTTTATAAGTTTTAGTAGTGACTAGCAATAAATCACCTCTCCAAATAATTTGATTTCAGTTACCTCTCTTATTGTCTTATTCTGCACCCCAGTTCGTTCTATCTCACCACCTCTTTCGACTTACTTGTTCCGAACTTCGCTAGGGCATGCACCAGAATCTGAAAATGTTGATTGAGTATAATACACCTTTATGTTTCCACACAGCAAGCAGACAGCAATTCAACACGTTTTTAATATTATACCTCCGTACAACTGGTTCTTCAAAACTCATTTTTCTTCTTTCAAGTGACCTTCGTACATTATTTGCCTAGTGTTTTTAGTATTATTCTGGAGTCATGTTATATCTGTGTTGACTCTGTTACTTTCTTGCAAGCACATAATTTCTTCTTGCCAGTAAGTCCAAGGAAGTAACTTATTCAAAGTGTTTGTCTTTGAAGGTTTTTTTGTTTGTTATATCCATTCCTTATGTAAACTCGGACGTATGCGACAAATGTAACAGTCAACTTTAACTGTAATCATAGCACGAATATTAAATTTATATTTTTTTTTACTCTCTACCCGCTCCTTTGTTTCTTTCTCGTTTTTCTATGTTTGAGTTTCGATTGTTTATGAATAAACTTTGTACTTTGTTCCAAATATATTGGAGCCAAAAGTGAATAGTAACGATATAACGGTATAACAGACATACAGGTCTTTGTGTCAATATAAAGGTTGTTTATACTCAAATCAAATCTGATTGGATGGTTCTGTTGTCCATGTCCTTTAGTCCTGGCGATGCATGAGACTATTCTGAAATGTCCAACCCCTGGTTGCAATGGTCGAGGTCATGTTAGCACCAATCGCAATACACACCGCAGCTTGTCTGGCTGCCCCATCGCCGCCGCTAACAAACAGGCGTCACGGGAACACAAGCTCCATCACCATCATCATCGCATGGCGGGGGCCACCGCCACCTCTTCGTCCGCTGTCCCCTTGGCAGGTCAGTCCGCCAGACAGTTCCACGAAACACTGTTCGGGAAGACATCTGGGCGTGCGTCACTGGCAGTTCTGCCTCTCACTCGCTATTCAACATCATTGACTGGCGCATAAGGGGGCACACTCTTGGCCACGCCCGCCCACATGTCCGTCTGACAACTTCGCACGTCACCACAAGTCTTTGTGTGCCTCAGCTGGCAGTCTTGCACTAAATGACTTAAAACCTACAAACACATTCACTGTACTTTCCTTCCTTCCTTCCGCATTGACATGACGCTGACCTGCAAGTCCCAACTGTTGTATAGAATTTTTAAGTGTGATATCCCCTACAGTGCAGACCGGATATTAACAAGGCTACGGCCTGGACGCTCCGTGGTTCGGACTTGGGCAGGGACGAGAGTATTTTTCTCTTCCGAAAACAAAACGGACTCTGGGGCTCGTTCACTGCCCAATTCGGACGTGGGCTATTTCGCTGGGGTAAGGCGCCCGGGGCGTCAGGCCTACCATTTACCTGCAAGTCTCTTTAGCCTAAACTGCGCTGACGACCGCCAGTGCATAGAGACAGAAGTTGAAGGACTTGTGACTGTGCCCATACTGCGCTGTGACGACACAACTTGTGACTGTCGATATTGGGCTGTGACGACACAACCCCCATATACATTAGTTATTTCCTTGTACTGAGTTTCAAGTTTGTAGCTTTAGACGTTACAAAACGAACTGCAGCCACTGACCAACTGCACTGTAATTCAGCAGAAGTAGTTTCTTCTAGTTATCTATTTACACTGCGTGATATAATTGTGTTGTCTGTGGGAAAGTTCTGCTTGTAACAGTACCAAATGTATATGCTTCTGTTCCTGATAAGTCACAGCAGCGTTCTGTCGAATTAAGTAAAAAATAATGCAATTCTTTTCAATAATTATTAATTGCTTAATTTTGTGGATCTAGCTTGCAATTACCCAAATGTGCCTTTATAAGAAACTTGAGTGCTGTTGAGCTGCAGTACTCGGTTTTTTTCACCGTGTGTGTCTTGAGACATTTCAAGTGTACAGACAAATGCCAAGCGGAAATTATATTTGTTGTCAAATTACTGTATGGCCGTCTATGCGATGAGGGTTATAGCAGTTGTAAGGCATGTATCTGTGTGCCCTGAGTGGTGAAATAGACGTACGGACAATGACGTAGATGAGGCCCCGCGGAAGCTGGGACGCGGAGCCCGAGGTCAGTGGGCCTCCAGTTTTCAGAATACTTAAATATGTTATGGGATCTTCTGGTCTGGATTCCGTTCTTCTGACAGAAGGCCATGTCGTGAGTTGACTAAATGATGTCCGGGGGGTGGTGGGGGGTGGTTCCCGTCTATTATCTAAACCACCTTAAGTGTTTATAACCATTATTCGTGACACACGTACTTATGTTGTTTGATGAAGTCTGAACGAAGTATGTCCCGAACACCAGTATAATTTGCGGTCGATTATCCACTGATATGCAAAGTGCAAGGACTTCAGTGCAACTTGCACCTTCATTTTATGTACATTTCCGCTTGAATAGCTTTTCAAAATTTTAATCAGATCGTTATGTAACATCGAGGGTGTCAAGAATATTTTGCAGTCTTTCCCTTTACGCAGTGTGTGTAATCTGAAAGGTGTCCGTCCAGTCATTCACTAGAAGTATTAGCATCTTCGTACAGAAATGACATGCTGCAGTTTTCTGTGCTCGAGATGTCTACGTGAGACTGACGTAGTGGAAGCAGCGCAGCACAACTGCAGTCTATTTGATGACTTCTGTTATTGTTAACCGTGCAGCTGTTAAAGAACACAGACAGTACAGAAGTTTTCAAGGCCACAGTCTGACTTAGATAAGAGAGCTACCTCCTGGTACTTGCCAAACAACATGTAGGAAGTTGAGCTGCCGCTACCCATGCCTGCGCACACCCACCATATTTCAGAAATCAGCCGACTGGTAAGCCTCAACCCGACTTTTTCAGAAGTGTAACTGCCTGCACTAATTTTCCTGTTCTTCATCCGTATGTGATAAATACAGCAATTACTTTATGAGATTTGACACTTTTATGTAGCGAGAATGACTATTACTGTTCGGGATGTGACGCCATACGACATAGTGCATGGTACCGGCATAGCAGAGAAGCGTGAAACATCTGTTCTGAAGATGGAGACAACACTAGCCCGAAACGTTGGCATATATATACCAAACTGCACGGCGTAATATTACAGAAGGTCATAATAATGTTGTTTCACCAAACCCATTGAAAATTGCTGATGTTTATGGTTTCGGAAACACTTTGTTTGATATGACGCCATTATTATTACGCGTGTGACATGACAGGGGCGCAGCCACACTGTAGTGCTGTTTCTGCAGCAACATGTAGCGTCGTTCTGGCATTTGGTGTGCTCGTGTAGAGCCATGATATCTGTTGTGGTGAAATGTCAGTGCTGTGTTTGAAAATGAAGTAGTTAACCGCACGTGGCGGAGAGATATCCCCAAAGTTACCAACTGCAGTTGTTGCACAGTCTCTTGGAAGTGGTCACTGTGACAATACGTGTACCGTGTCCATTGCTGTAGTGAGTGTTTACTTCAAACTCTAATTGTCACTCGGACTTAACTTTGACCAGCACTAGTCACTGCACATGTACAGAGGAATGCTTCCTCTTGAGGATTGTGTTCTTCTGGAATGTGACTCGCGTCACTGGATACTCGGATCCTGGCTTTTCGAGGCGACGCAATGTAGTCACATTCAGGGGTCGAAATGTACGGTGCTCTTTCTGGACGTTTCGGCCATTGAAGCGGAAGGCAACATGTTCCTTCTAAACGTCAGAAACGAATAGCCCAGTGAAGCAGCGTCGTATCACAGTGCTGCCGAAACCTCAAAGCGTATAATGTTCGTCGTCGTTTACTGGAAAATACTGGACTGTATTAGGTATTGTTTTGTGCTGTAATCTGCTTGAATTAATTTCTAATGTTTAAATTTGATGTCCCCATTGTTGAAATGATAATTAACCATTTAAAGTTCAATTGATATTATTTACACCACCGGGTTTTGAAAGATTAGATAATATGGACCTTCTGCACACAAAGTACATATGTGTGTTGTGTGTGGATCTCAGAACTAACAGCGATTAATTCCCTATGCAGCACTGAGAATGGGTGTGTTTACTGCGCGGTACAGACTGAATCTCTAAATATAGTTTGGTTTAATCGTAGTCTTGAAGGGATTGTTTGCTTCATTACCATAGATCATTTGTCGATGACACATTTAACTCATAGTCTCTACTTTGAAATTCAATCCAAACCCAGCGACTGAAACACACAGCAGCTCAGCGACAGCGAGGTAATTGGCCAATATGTGAAGTACGTTTACCCATATCTGTGTTAGTGCTACGATCGTGAAAATTTGATAGCAGATGTTCAGGTACTGATGTTCTATATTTCCATTCTAGTTTCAAACTGCCAGACAGAGTTCACCTCTACCTCCAGTGGTGGCGTGTTCGTGAACAAACCGCCTCTAGTCCCACCTTCACACATGATGACAACCACCTCTGGATGTTCAATGCAGACTACAGACGTCAAGCCGTGCTATTCTGTGGGTTACGGCTCCGCCTCTAACAACAGTAGTTTAAAAGATTCTTCAGACAAATTTCCTCAAAAGTCAGAATTTGTACACTCTCCTTACTATGGTAGTAGTAGTGCCGCTGGTAGCAAACCGCCTCCAGGAAGCCTCAAACAGTCCAGAACACCCGAAGATTCGGACTCGCACAGCAGAGGTAGCAGTGGCAGTGGCACAGGTACTTCGACAGGGTCTGCCGCTAAAGTGATCCCAAAAACTGAAGTGACGGGTACAAGCAGTTGCTGTAGTAACAGTGGTATGCGAGGTGAGTTGTTGGTACCGAAGACGGAAGCCGCTAGTGGCAGTAATGTTGTTGTTGGCGTGGGAGTCGCTGGCGCCAGCTCGTGCACGACATGTACGCCACCTCCCCCAGCTCCTCTTCGGCAGACTAATTTCGATCCATCGTCGTACCTCAATCAGGATTCTAATTCATCCTCTGTGTCTAGTATGGATACGTTAGGGTCACGTTCAGCGGTTGGTGGAAGTGGTGGTGGTGGTGGTGGTGGTGGTAGTGGTGGTAGTGGTGGTGGTGGTGGCAGCGGCAGCGGCGGCGGCAACGGCGGTTGTGGTGGTAGTGGCGGCGGCAGCGGTGCTGGCGGTAGTGGTGGTGGTGGTGGTGGTGGTGGTGGAGGAGGCGGAGGAAGTTCCAACCCCATGTCGAGTGGTACACATCATATCCAACACCCTCATCCCCATCACCCTGTAGCCCAACATCATCAACATCCACACCATCCACCTCCACCACCGGTACCGTACAGCACCATGTCGCTTGTAGAAGACCCTCGGACCCTTCCTCATCACATTCCTCAAAGATCGCCGTACGATTCCTCGGCACTGGTACCAACGTCGTCAGAAGAACTGTACCAGCACCGCCAGTACAACGCTATGAACAGTGTGAACAGTAACGCCAACATTAGCAGGCCGCTTGTGTCTTACTCGTCAGAAATGACAGTGCGTGCCTACGACACAGGTGTGTTAGCGCCAGCGGGGCATCGGCCGTATGATCCGGGTACTGCAGCAGCATCGTATGAGAGATACGACACCAGTCAACAAACCTGCAACCCTCTTCAGCAACAACCACCCCCACAGCATCCACAGAGGCCACCCCCACCGCCACCACCCCACAGCATGTACGGCTACACAACGAATCAAGGACCTTTGAGTGAACACGAGCAGCAAGTGCGGGACTACCAGCCAGACAGTATCAGTCAACAGATGGCAGTCGCAGCGGCTAGCATGGCCGGAATGATGAAACCTGAGGGCTCGCCGGATGCTGAACCCAATACACCGCTGTACCCAAGGTGAGTACACCATAGCGTGTGGATTAACTCTGTGACCATTTAAAGCATACTGGTTACTTTATGTTATGGTTCATACCACCTTATTAGTGACAGAATTACATTTTTTGTACACAATACATTCTTGTGTTCCGCGAGAATCACAACAAGCAGGGCCCATTGCTCTAGACAGCGTTAATTGTCCGGTGTTAGTAATGGAGGATTGTGTCCGAATTTTGAGGTCTCGTAGCGGTGGTCGTGAAGATGATGTGACGTCATGTAGATTGACATATTGGTACGCATGTTCCAGAGGAGTGTAGTGCCTCCTCCTTCAGGGTAGTTCAGGGCACTCTAATTCGAATACCACGGAGATATTAAGAGTAAGCTTTGGTACCTGTATACCAATGTACACGGTGTCTGACTTAAGATTACTGTAATATTCGGTGACAGTGTAAAGTAAAAAGTCGCTGCTTCGTTTTTTATTATTATTTGAAGGAAATTTATTCTTCGAATGGTGAAGTCTGCCAGATTATTTTGGACAAAACATCCTATTTGTCATGAACTAGCGCCTCTCTTTTTAATGCAAACTACTACTAAGTGACAAGACATGTTGTCTGTAGATTGTTTAGCCAAAGGAAGTCCCCCGCTGTGAACCTTGCCACCGTTCCGTGCCTGTCTGTGTCCTCGTGTAATGCCAGTGAAGTAGACATAATTCGTCATGTATTCAGTTAGCGACTACGTGCGCAAGTGACTGTGTTTTGAGCAGAAGTAAACATACCTAATTTCAGTTAGGTTTAAAAAAGATTTTTATTCCCACTGGAGACGCAGATGTGGGTCTACATATTTCGTGTTATGTTGTACGCGCGAAACGCCTTTCATACACCATCTCTCCAATCAGATGTACCAATGAGCAGTCAGGAACTTGCATCGGCGCTTCCTTTCTGAGGCCTGTCGACATTTTGTGTGAAAGAGCAGCTGCCAGAAGGCACAAGTTTTCTGCTTATGAATAGAACATATACAATATACGAATATGTATGTAAATACGCACTTTACGCCTACAAGGATGTACATGCTGTGTTGTCGAAACGTACAAAAGCAAAAATGTTTTAATGAGGAACATAAGAATCATCTAAATGTGCAACGCTGAAGATGGCTTTGTTACTTAATGGTGGGTGCATTTTTTCGTTAGTTAAATGGTGAAATAAACTGAGTATCTTCAAAGAATTTAATAAAGCCGATTGTTTGTCTTTAATTTAAAAGTCTTATTACCCTGTTTAGTGTTTCGAAGTTTGTCACTCTGATTCCTCAACTACATTTCGTTTGTTTCTGTTCTTTAAATTTAGAGTCATTGTTAGGAAGCCTCAGCTACAGTCGCCATCAGTACTGCACACTCTCTTTCAGACGTTTCATGTCACTTGCTTCTGCCATTGTTAATGTTTCGCGCCGCGCTAACTACAGTAAAATTATAGAGTTCCATTATTGGTTCCTGAAATTAAATTGCAACCACAAGTCAAAGGCAAGTTGCAGACTAAAACGAAATACTGTTTACTCCCATTAGTGGACAAATGACCGCTTCTTCACTTGCTGCCGCTTGTTGCCACTCGTCACGAACTGCTGTTTGATGAAGTGTCACTACGAATGTTTCTGTGGTCAGCTGAGAACTGATAAAGTGAGCCATTGAAGTGTCGTTATGTTGCAACAAAATGTAATACAAAAGCCAGCAGAATATAAGCAAAGTTGTGGTTACAACCTGATAGAGAGTGACCGAAAAGTTTTCTAAGAAAGGAAACCAACTCTTGAAGAAGTACAGAACTCCGAGAAAATGAATTTAATGTCTTGGTGTTCATCCCTGGCATAAATGACAGATTTTCTTCTGTGGAAGATATCCAGTCTAATTCAAGTGTTCACAGCTCGAAAACGTCTGTTCATGAAACTGAAAGGAGGTTCTTCTTCTAGTAAAAACATGGAGCAGCGTAATGTGTTAGGATGGAAGGTTCTTTGTGTCGTGTTATCGGTGGAATGATGCAATGATTGATCAGAAGGCTCTTCGTCGCAGTGGCGTACCCAGGAATTTTGTTCCGGGGGGGTTCAACAAATTCGGTTGAGGACAGAGGACAGTGAAAGGGGATCTGAGGGCGGTAGCCCCCTACCCCCTAGTCAAGGGTTCTGGAGGCAGCTGTAATTTGGTACAAGAAATTTCATTTCATATAGTAAAAGTTTCTTAATATTTGGTACTTTAAGACTATTTATGATGACAACCAATTTATTTGTCATTGCTAATGTA
>Ga0131853_10011953_pt1 | contig 15884 bp, 13 predicted proteins | sample TergutLab28metaG_FD_92764 | JGI IMG/M metagenome (GOLD analysis project Ga0131853, IMG submission 92764) | Labiotermes labralis P1 segment gut microbial communities from Petit-Saut dam, French Guiana - Lab288 P1 (version 2) (version 2) | ecosystem: Host-associated > Arthropoda: Insects >...
ACACACACACGTACATACATACATAAATAATATGTATACATTCCATTTCACAAATCCAAAACCCACTGATTCAGTTGAATATTAAACTTGTCAATAATACACACCCACTATATATATGAAAAGACAACAGTACATAGCATACAACATATAACAACACGCAACACATATCATAGAAACATGCCTTAAATACAAAGACTACATATGATTTATCACTGGAAAGCATGTACTTCCCAATCCAATAAAATTACCAATGGCAATAGCTGAAGTCTTTTAAACCTCCTAAAAATGGGGGAAATAAATCTAAATTACTAAGTCCTGTATTACAACTTTCAATAAAAAGGGTGGGGAGGGTTCATGGATTACATGACAAAATTAATTAGTGGCCTTACACAAATTTGGCTTTATTATGAAACAATTAGCTGTTAGTATAGCATGGTCTGCACAGTGACAAGGCTACACATGTCAGGGGGCTGGTTTGATTCCTGTAGGGGGAAAAAAATCTTCTCTATTCCATGCCCATGCAACCCTCTATTCAATGGACAATGATGCTCTTTCTCTGGGAATAAAGCAGGCAGGGATGAAGATGACCCATTACTTCCATCTACTGCTTACATTAAGAATGAGTGTAGGTATACCTCCACTCTCCCATATGCCTTCTTGGCATGAAAAGCGAAGACTTTACCTTCACTTTACCTTCATTATGAAATAATATGGCTGAAAACCACAATTTCATGATCATTCTTGTCTGAATTCTCACATGGCAAACTTTGACAAATTAAGTGAAATGATTATGGGAAAACATGAAACGTTCCACATGCAATCACTTGTAAGCCTAGCCTTATTATTGATCATGAAAATCAAGACCACCCAACAACTTTTGGTGGACATTTCCAATGTCAAATTACAAGAAAATCTAACCAACAGATTATGATCTGATAATAAACCACAAAAGGCAATCATTAATGCCATTTAAGGCATTCTGTTTTCACTCAATAAATAATGCATGAAAGTTAAATAAAACATATTTTATAGAACAATGCAGGGCAGAATTCTTACTTACAAATGAGCGGTAACATTCTGAAGAAAAGATACACAGACCATAGCTCATGAAATAGAATTCTGGCACTGATATCAAACTCAGCATTTATCTGCCCAGTTATAAGCAGTGGATTATACAAGGGGGTTGCTACACAGCTGGTATATAATGGTAATAACAGCTATGGCAATGGACTCCTCCAATAATGCACATGTGGCAGATCCACAAAAAGGTGAGTGGGCACCTCCTGTAATTTGACACATCCATATTTTTCTTAATGATGCTTTCAGTAACTCACACTTAATAGCACTCAAAGGTAGGATGATTATGACAGGACGTATAAAAAAGCTGCTGTGCCTAATTTGAGGTAATATCCTAGCATGTGCCTGGAGAGACTTCGGAAAACCAGAACAGCTGGTCTGCTGGCTGAGATTTGCATTTGAAACCTCCTGAATATAAAGCAGGAGTGCTACCAACTCAAACAAGATGTCTGATGACACATGGTATACAACAAGCAAAGAAGGAAACAACAGGAAAGCTAGATGACATGATCATTAGGCAGTGCATCTACATACATAATGTGTGGATATGCTTACTGGGTCCAGGTTGAAATGCACGTGTTCCAGACCAGCCAATAATGTGAGGAGCAGCTGTGTACGGGGCGTATCTCTGATAAGTGCTTGTATCATGTAGTGTCTGTGTAAGATGCTGACATCTTGACACAGACAGTGCAGATAGCTCTGCAGGGAGCCCTCTGTCAGTGTGTGGTACAGCCAGGCTCGTCCTGTAGGAGCACAAGCAATTACAAAGCAGGAAACACTCAGCAAGTCTAACTACCAAAGGCAAATTTATGTATAGACTAGACATGTATGTATTTTTACTCGGAATATGACTGCTTTACAATGTCACAATATACAGTATTGCAGCTGCACCTTTAAAGAAGGAATAACACTCAAATTAAGAAACTGAAGTTTATTTTAGAGCTTTTGGCTGTGATTCCAATCTTCTTTCCCAGCCCGAATATACCAAAATTCCCATAGATCATTCTAACAGTCATGGCTACTGTGCAAATTTGTAATGGTACAGAGCACATGTCATAATATCTCCAGAAGTTATCTATTACATTCGTGACAAGAAAGAGTGCAAGAACAACCACACTTTAAAGATTAAAACATGCACTGTAATGTCCTTTGTGAGGTAATATCTTCACTCCTGATCACTACACTCAGAAATCTCACTGAACTTTTAAGTAGTCTCTGTATATCTATTACAGAAATGAAAATAACAATTGCAGTTTGTACACAAACTATTCACTAGGTGGAGGTGGAGTAGAATATGCAAAGTAATCCTCTGTTAATTTTGAAGTTCTAGCATGTGTCATTGTGAAGTACAGCCTTGTGAAGTATGTGTGCCGCTCCTTCCGAGATTTCCATGCCTTCCAAAAAAAGCAGACTTTAAAGACCAGCACAAATGCATTCTATGTCAAATTATGCAAAACTGCCCCAAAAACCTCCAAGATGTCAAATTTTGCTGTATGAAAGGAAGTACTGAGCAGTTATTCAAGCATATTATTATTTTTCAAAATTCAGAAGCTATCTCCCAGCAAAGGATGCATAAACACTGCACAAATTAAGAATCATCCATGAAATCTGGCATATCAGCATTGTAATGCTTGAAATGCTGAACGTCATATATCTGCTCATATGCAGCCCCCACTTCAATTCAGGTCTTCTGTAGGTTACCACCACACAAAGGAGTTAGCAAATTTTAAATTCTAAATTCTTCTCCAACAAGTTCATTTCTAATTCAGTTCCACCATGTTTTTCCTTCAATACTTCTAAAAATTGTTATATACACTGCTTGGATTGTGTGTGTGTGTATTTTTTTTTTTTTAATTTTTTATTTTTAAATGAGAACATACTGTAATCATTCTTTGGCCTTGGTGTCAGTGCAACTCAACTTCCAATGGTCGCATGCCCCTATTGGGTTTTAATTATGGATTAATGCATCATGCTGATGTCCCTCAGCTGCATGGGCTTATCATCAGGCAATATGTGTATGGAACCAAGAGATGAGTGGCTAATGGCAATGGCTGACACTGACTTCTTGAAACCAAAAGAGACAACACAACACTTTACTCATTTATTTATTGATCATGCCTCTCCTCCATTGGCCAAAAATTTGTTTTAGGTTAGCATAAGAATTGGTTGGTCAGTTCTGAGTCTAGCTGTACATTTCGAGTCACTGTAAATTAGTATCACTGTCTAACACGATATGCTTGTTGTTATTACACTGAGTCCACATGCAGCTTCCATACATCCACTTCACCTTGCAACAGAACTCTGAGTACCCCACAGTTTGTGAATTTTCCTGCATCATAATGAAGACCATGCATCTTGAAGATCTTTAAATAAATTGAAGAATTGTCACTGTACACAGCCCATGCCTGGTCCAAATGTCCCCTCTATTTATACAAAAACAAAGCAAGATTATGACACATGGCAGCAATCTAAGAAACTTTCCTATGACAAGTTGCTGAGAAACACATATGCCTTAATGACTCTAAGCTCCTGTCATCTTTCTAACTTTATTTTTAAAAGTCAACAAAGAAAAACAAAATTAATCTAATTCATTAGAGTAAGTAGGTGTCACTGATCAAAACCTCCCCATCACTACTCTCTGTTGGCATGACAAAATTAACTAGTCAACTTATCCGATCATCTTCGCTAACTTGGAACGCCCCCCTCAAAACTGAATCAAGACTGAAAGAGGGTTTCATCTTAGTATAAACTTAAAATACACCCACAGTTAGAGACTGCTGTTTTGGGATCTCTTCATTCCACAACATTCTTTTTATAATCTGATGGCTTTTACAAATATTCTGTATTTTTTTAACAATTTTTCCACCAAAAGAATCTTTCATATGCTACTTAAATTTGGCCCTTTGGTGAGAGTAATGTGATCTGCCAGACTCAGGCCTTAAATTGTTACAGTAGATCTGAACTGCATCAAACTGGTACCTCTCCCTAATGAAGTGCTGACAGTCTTCAGGGACTGGATCACACGAACAGTGTCTGAGTGGCTGAATTTTTGCACAACACGCCAGTAGCCTCGGCGTATGTCCCGAAGGCCGTGACGCAAAACAAGGTCAAGTAAGTGGCACAGGGACTGAACAAGCCATGAATCATTACCAATGACTACCACTCCTTCACAGCCACACACAGCATAACGCTGCACCTGTAAGGAATACAGTAAAGTGACAGGCTGAAGAGTATCAAATCAGGATAACAATTGAACCAGAGCCTGAAGGTTTTACAGTGTAATAATAATGTCCCCTTAGTACACAGTCCTAAAAAATTTCACAACCTACTTCTGGTAAGTCATTTTAATATTATCTTCCCTTCTCTACCTCAGTCTTCAAAGGACCCAAAACCCAAGAGATTTACCCACCAAAATTCTGTATATGACCAGCCCTTCACTTGCCTACCTGAAGCATAAGGTTCAAATAAAAATGGAACTCGATAACAAGACATGCACTTGTATTGGGTCTGTAATAAAGAACCTCAAAACCTCAAGTCCATCTACATTATATTCCAAACTCCAGTTTCTATCTAACAGAAAACACACTGCATTTCCATCACAAAACAAACCAGTTAATGCAATTTATGGTAATATTGCTGTTTATGTATGAAGCATACGAGATACATAAATATAATGTGTGTAAGGATGCAGAGTTTTTAATGTTCAAGCAAGAGAGATACATAGGTTAGTAATGACTATGGGTAAAAGAGTTGAATACAGGACTTACAATTCTCAGCTGTTTTGAAAATGGTGACATGGAGTATTTTTCTAAACTGCTCAGTCCTCAGTCACTTCAAAAATATTAAACTCAGACTTTTGGAAGTTACTCTTGCTACATAACGTCTAACTGGCATTAAGTATACAACATGTAATTGTAATTTAATTCACATTCCACATATCCATGATAGGTAACAATATCTATGGATATTGAACAAGTAATAATATCACGTAAAACAGTTCCTGCTACATAAAAATAAACTAGTTATTATACAAGCAAAGTATTAAGATATTACATGGAAGTGAAAAAACAGCTGAAATAAAAGCTTAATAAAGGGATCAGTACACAATAAAGTAATACAATAATAAATATATATAAGATTGAGAAGATAACAAATAGATTCAAGTCAAGTGTTCAAATGCATAAAAATCTGAATAAGGTTTATAGAACACCTGAATATTTAATCTTTATTATAATTAAAATTCTCATCTAATGAATCACAAGAATGTAGGTAAAGAAAACCTTTTAAAGTTGATTTAGATTGAATCATATTATGAGATAAATTCTTTATATGCTCAGGAAGACAACTGAACACCTTAATACCAAAATAATACGGACCTTTTTGATAAGATGTAAAAACAGGTAGTGGTTGATTAAAATTAGTTTTGTTTCTAGTGTCAATGCTATGAATCTAAGAGTTTGCTGCAAATTTCTTATTATTATTAATTACAAAAAGTACAATTAAAGCCTGAAACATCCCAAATTTAATATGAATTATTAAAGGCACAGGTGTATCAATACTTCCATTTACAGGATTACTAACCCTTTGTCATTTAATAATACAAATGCAACTTATTTAAAAATATTCACTGAAATAACATGGTGTAGATAGGATAATTTACACATGACATTCTGAGACATAAACTCTGTAAAAATACCAATCCAAAATAATATGAGATAAAAAAAGTCTTATGACACTGTGGAAGTTCAGAATGAAAGTGGTCTGGAAAATTTTTTGGTGTGTATTTTATGAAAATTCATGGCTCTTATTCTCATTCAAGGTCCAAGATACCATAAATATAAAAAACATTCACAATTTCTGTGCCTAGGATGCATGTATGAATTAAAAAAAAAACAAAGTACAATTAAATTCAATAAATCTGACACATTCTTTCTACACTTATGATATGAAGGATCAAATATGCACATTGCTAATAAAAATTTACACAGCATTTGTGAATTCAAAATGCAAACAGACCTACAAACACAGAATACTGCTGCAATATGCAAATAAAATTAGATAAGAAAGATAACAGCTATCACACCATTGTGTGTTGGGTACTGAAGAAATTAGACCTTGTGAGATATATAAGACAGAAGAAAGCTCAATTATTCTGAACAGTATAAGTTACAAATGTTAAACACCACCCAGTCCTAATTTTCTGAGAATTACCAACAACTAAAATTACCTGGAAATGAATCTGAATGCACTCAATACAAACTATACACACATTCGGTCAACTAACCTTTAATTAGAAGTTTACTGGACTACGCATCAGGAAAGAAGAGAAATCATAAGAAAATACTGGAATAAAATAAAATAATTTATTGAAATACAGAATTCAACATGACTAAAAGTCACAATAAACACTTCCAAAAATCACTAAACCCACATATCTGGTTAATGAACATCGTAACATAAATATTTCGGTACTTCAGTTTTCCTATGAAACATACACTACCGTAAGCACCCACACAAGGACTTCAATCTTTGTATATTATCACATTAATTGCGTCAAATGATGTCTTACTGCGGTCTTACAATTATAATTAAATACAGCAAACCACCTTTTCCGTCTCACGCCTCCGTGTATAAATTATCCAGAACAGCAGTCGGATCAGCTGACACAGCTCTACTTGTCAATGCTAGTCACGTATCTCAATTATCGCCGATATCGCACAAAATGTTTCTAACTCTAAAAGGACATGCCTGGAGTAAAACAAACTTAAACGAGTGGAATTTCGCTTGTTTTCGTCTTTAAACACATCTGTATGACAGATGAACAGAAAGAATGAGTCAACCTCACGTCATCGATCTAATGTTACGTGTCAGACCGCATGCTACATTTAATAACCCTATACTTAAATACCACATACAGTACACTTCGCATACCGCATATTACAAATGTTTACTATAAAATTCATTCTGCAGCTCATTTTAGTTTCAAAATACTCAGACATTTGCAAACCAGTACAACAAGGCACACCAAGTGTTCTACGCACCAACTTTATTGACTTTGCCAAGTCGTCCAAAATACGATCCTTTACACCATTCCCGTCGTCGTGAAGTTCCATACTCGAAGACAGGAATTCCCGTGTCGCCTTCTAATCATAACCCTTCGCTGTGACACCAATTTTGTGGCGTAAAATATCGCAGTCAACACTGCTCCTACCCTTACGCGACATTTTAAGTTTCGAGGAGCTGTACCTCAATCGATTGACAAATCCTAAACAAATGAAAAGCGTGCCGCCCAGAACCGTGGGGTTTGAAGCAGTAGGTTTTAATTACAAATCATACACTTCATCTGGCCAGTCTTATGGGCTGGCTGATCCGGGCTTCGAATCTAGGGGCCAGAGTTTCATCACCTTTCCAAAACATCCAGCATATCTCCCTCCCAGTGGATAACGGGGGTTCTTTCCCCTGGGTAAAGCGGCCTAGGCGTGAGTTTGACCGCTTACCTCCATCTACAGCCGTAGTTAGGAATAAGTGGCGCCAAACCTCCACTCCCCCTATATGACTTCACGGCGTGTACAAGGAAATCTGTACTCTTTTTACACTTTCATCTGAATACATTATGGATAATCCACTAAAAAACACGGAACCAACCACAGATACTAGTCTGACTTTTGAGCACACATTTGCTTTCTAAGAATGCATACCTCCATTGGCATAATGCTACAAATGGATATTTAAAAAATGGTAAAATACAATAAATTATCAATCATGCACCAAATTTGAGCACCCACCTATAAAATGTTCATGGACTGTACCGCCATGGAATTAGCTGTGACAGATTGGAAGATTCGAGTCATCTGGGTCATTACAGTATATCAATGGGGTTACAGGTCCCAAAAATTTGAACATCATAGCCCTTTCATCTTCAGGGTGAATCAGTTTCCTCTCAGGTTGCTTGAACCTGAAAATGAAGGCATTAACTGATGTTGTTAGAATCTAGTAGTTATCTTAGTTAACAATCCAGAATTGTTCTGGTTATAAATTCCCAACAATTCTGCATCATATATGCCTGAAAACTCCAGCAACATCAATGTGAGAATTTCAAATCTTGCAGTGTTAGAGACTGTTTAGATGTCCAATCATGTTTCTTAATAACCACAAGATGCTGATGTTAAGTAGCATCCGTTTTGTTGCGTAAACTGTGTACAGTCACAGGCAAGTTAAAAATACCCATACTATCCAGACAATCTGAGAAAACCATCAAAAAACCATTCTTCTAGCTGAAATGAAGACTGATTTGCAAAAAAGATTTTGGCACATGAGTAATATGGCTTTCATTTGATACAATGTATCATGGCAATTATTATGCACAACTTTACAAAAGTATTAGTAGTTTTAAGTATACAACCAAGTTACCTGTGTTATGGGAGCTCAACTCATCACTCATGAAACAAAAGCAATTCACTCTTATTATTACATGCCAATCCACAACACAACTTACTTCACAACAATGGGATTTTAAGTCCTGCCATCATAATTTTTAGTAGTTTTCTTATTTTTCACCATGATGGACTTCAGCAATTCTGGTTTCTCTCCATTACACACCATGCTCACACAAATCTCTTTGATTTGAATGACCTGTATATGCACAGCATCATAGGACACCATCTTCTCAAAGAAATGGGTAATGAAATTGGGATTTCCTACAGCTATAAATTACCACAGTTATGTCTGATGTAAATGATGGGAGGAAATGCAAGAGGCTTAATACTTACATAAGAACTACTCCAGTGTACCTGATACCAGGAACGCAACCTACTTACTGAGAGACAGCATTCTTCAATAAATTTTATTTAGTGAAAAGAATACCTGTACAGGCATTATCAGTGTACACCTATTGTTATATTTATTACATTATGTGGCAAGGACAAAGAGAAAGAGGTAAATTTCCCCTTTGTTTAATTAGGAAACATAACAAGAAAACTGGTACTGAATGATCTGGGCTTCAATTCCTGGCAGAGGCATGAGATTTATTTCTTCCCCAAAATGTCCCGACTGGCTGTTTGGTTCACCCAGCCTCCTATTCAATGGGTACTTGTAGTTCTTTCCTAAGCAAAGCAGACAGGAAGCGAAGCTGCCCACTCACCTATTCCATCTGGTACCTACATTACGAATGAGGGGGAACTATACCTCTGCTCCCTCTGTATTACTTCACAGTATCAATACAGACTTTACCTGTATGGCATTTATAAATGTGGGGGACTGAAGTCCACAAGTTGGTAACTTTGGCACTAGATGGAGGACAGTGGTAAACTTAATGCCCCACACAGGGGGAAAAAAAGGTCCTGATACCCATTCAACATGACAGCCACTCGGTCACCGAGAAGAGAAGGTTTCCTGCCCCTGCCTGCAATCATGACCTGAAATGCCTGCTGTCCAAACAAGACTCTAGTCATTAAACTGACTGAGTTACAATTATTTATAATCTGTCAAAAATTAAACCATAGACACCAGAATTAAAGATCAGTATCTCAATCAACCACCATTTCTGCACCACTCAATGATCCACTTAAGACAATGAAACTTCATAGACTAGATGTTCTCATAACCCTGAAAATGAAGAAATGATATGGCTTCTTGTATTTTGGCTAATATTGTATGTATCACTGTTGCAGAAGAACAGTGCCTGAATGAAGGTTAACCTTCTACTTCTACCTTACAGGTGAACAGAATAGGTTCCTTCTGTCTAACACACTAGAAAGTGTCACATCCCACAAGACTTAATTCTATTCACTACCATAACAATCTTGAATATCATATAATGATATGAGAGCATCTGAACATAGTGACTTAAAAGGCAAGCCCAATGGGAGATAAGCAGGGTGTAATATATCAGGTTCAAATTTCAGCTACAGGACAAGTGCAGATACACACCGCACTCAACGCAATATGACTCCCCACAATGATCTTCATTTTCCATTAAAATATGTCTACTCACATTAGCCAGCTTTTGTATCACCTAGTGTTTACATGCTTAATGTTTAGAATAAAATAATATCACCAGAGTTAAAATAGCAGAGTATTATTGAGGCCAAAACCACAAATACATCACTGAGTTTACTAGTCATTGCCAACACTCTCATCACTAGAAGCTGACATCACAGGTATTCCAAGTTTTTCTTGTCCTCATTTTTACAAATACTGATATGGATTTTTGCATCAGTTTTGTTAATTGAAGTATAAGAAATGCCAGAGGTTTCATTGCTGTTACTGTTTGTCCTCAGATATAACCATGTTTTTCATGCAGACTGAATAACAGAGATATGCTATTAATTTTTAAAGATAGTGTATGGGGCAACTTTTGAGTGAATGTAGTTCTCCAACAAAGTACTAAGTCTTTGTAGTGCATCAGTTGCTGTCTCTGGAACCTTGCAGCAGAATCTTCAGGCACATAGCAGTGACTTCCACTGCCTTTATTTATATTGTCTCTCTGGTATTAGTAAGGCTACTGTTAGATTTCCTGGCACTAATTCCAAAACCTCTTCATCAATGACACTAAAATTCCCTCGCCTGGATCCACAAAATTCTTTTCAGGATCAATTTACTCCTTCAATAACAGTAATTTTTTCTCCAGCATCATATACTGTTCCACGATTGCCAACTTTGGTTTCTTCTGCATGTTTTTAATCATCATTTATTTAAAATTAGCACTGTAACTGCAACACACTGATTTTAGAAGCTGTTGTACCTGCCCTTTCGATGCCATCACCAATGACTTTAACAGACTATATACAGTAACGTTAACAGACTACATATGGTAACTTTAACAATTTCTCACTTAAAAACGGATTTGAAATGAGCCATCAGTGTATCAACAATGGAATCAGAAGTATCAAACATTATGTATAATTATTGCGACAGCTCTGTGGCTTTTATTCACCTACTCAAAAAAGGTACAAAAATATTCACCCGATTCACAGAACATGATTTTCACTTTGTGCATGGTTATAATAAGGCAACCCCAATTCCCTATATTTCAGATGATGGGTCAAGTGAATAAATAACATCAAACATTCATACAAGCAAATCATTCTATAATCCATGAAATGATTCACTTTACTCCAGACTGATATGTACATAGTTCAACTACTTTGGAATCTTTACAAGAATTTTTGATGATGAAATATCACCTGCTGAAGTACAAATATATGAAGGACCAACTGCTGCATCAGCCTGATAAAAAGCACAAATGGCTTAAAAAGTCTCACTTTTATAATTAATCACAGTTTACTGATGATTTAAAGTGTGCTGTACACAGGATGGGCCCAGGTGCAGGATTAAAGACCAGAAACCACACAAGCTGCCAAGGCAGACACTTGGCAATGGCTCAGTATTTGACCATATTATTTTACACACTGATACCCTACTGAACCAACCTGGCATGCAGAGACCTCAGATGTGCAATGCTATATATATGTTCTCATAATCACCTGACGCAATTTCATCTCAGTCTCAATTCAAACTTATACAGATGTAGTCATATTGACATCAGTGGTATTCCAATTCCTGTGATGTGGCAACATTCTCTGCCTGGGACACAATTGTTTCTTTGTCATTATCAAAACATACAGTAACTAGAACTTTAAACTAGGCATAAACAATTAAAGTTTTCATATTTAACTACAAATAAAGGCTGGGAATGAGGATCTGCATTGCATGCAAAATGAAATGCATTACTTGCACCAACAGTATGAAGCAAATTTCTTATCTTTGGGAGTTGTGTAGATTCACAGTAGCAAACTATAACAAAATTAAATTTTTATATTAGACAAGTCGAACAGACCAACAGCACAGCTGGAGCAATCAAAAGGAAATACAAATGCAGTTAACACCTGGATATGATGAAATGAATTTCAGAACAGTGCTGGTTCACCTGTATGGCTACCACGCTTCCACCAAACTCACAAATTAATTCTCCTCTGCAACATTCATGAACCTATGCCTGTCTGAATTAAGTGACATATGGCTGAGATTATATACCCAAACTGTGGTTTTAAGCAAATACTAGTGGTTCAGGCAGTAAGGAAGTTTAACCAACATAACCAAAAACAGAACCAGTCTGCAAGTCTGACTGGAAATCATAATTGCCCTCATTGTTCTTGCCAGTGACAGCAGTGGTGGTGGATGATAGTTCCCTCCTCCTCCTCCTCTTTGTCAAACTATATACTCATCTTCCACTGTATCTAAGATTCAAAATGAAGTACTTACTGTGAAGGTACAGCTCCATACACAGTTAACACGTTCCCACCCTTCGTGTTTCCAGCCTCACTCTTACCAGCTGTAAAGTAATTTGTGTGGAAAGTTCAAATAACACCTTGGTAAGGAAACATACAAAACTCCTGCCATTTGTTGCTCCTATTTGTGAATTACTAAAAAGGAATATGAAATAACATGGGAGAGCAAAGATATACCACTCAGCACATGGTCATAATATGGCAGTAAATTTGTACAGGTGGTAATGAGAATGCTTCTGACAGTGGACCTGTATGGAAATATTATGATCATAGCAGAAGCCTTCCACAGGGAAACGAAAAGCCTTAATCTTGATACTCAGTGGTTCTTGTGTCCAGTGGGTTAGACATACTGGTTGTACTTGCCAGAAACCAAACAATCACAGCACACACTACCAAACTCCATTCAAAGTGAATATTCCAGTTAGTCATACACTAATACTGAATATGCAATGCTGGAAGAGGCCACAGTAATTCTAGACAAGTGACTAGAAGAAAATACCAGAATATTTCTGAGGCTTCATGTGCTAGTCATCCTAGAGCACAGTGACAGAAAAATGTATGAATCTGCATCTCAGACAAATTCTGTCTCAATAGGTGGGGAAAATAATAAGACACATATGTCACAAACCATTCATTCAGTGTGTCACATGATTCATTGGTACAATTTAAAAAAGTATGCACAGGACAACTCTCATATGTACACTCCCTTCTGATTAAATATTTCATAAACCATCAAGACATGGGAAACAATATACTGGATAAAAAATGTGTACTTCATTTTTTTCAACAACTTTTGAGACACTTTTTGCTACAACAAATTCCAGAATTATGCCCCAGATGCAAGCAAAAATAAAAATGCATGTAGGTCTCATGTAAATTGTCCATTATTTTTGTCAGATTTTCAACAGAACTGGAAAATGTTGACAAACTGTAGTAAAATTCCTCAAAATGGAATTTAATGAAAGTGTGTTCTGTGGTAGTCAAGTTGTTAATGCTGGCACATAAAACAGCCAAGATGAAAACACAGGAACATTTTTATGGCTTGCTGTTACAAAAAAACCTAAAACTGGTGAACAAAGGAACACAACAACAAATCAGACTAATTAAGAAATTGAAAGACTGCAGTAATACAAATGTCTTTGGTACAAGGGATAACTTGAAGCCATAAGCTGTCTTGCTAACAACATACCATTTATTCTATCAATCTGATCAGTCATTTTAGGCACTAAACTGTTCAATATCATATGAACATATCATCTTTGCCTTAATATTAAAATTATTAAATTATGCTTCTTGCAGTCCAACACTGAGATATCACTAGGTCATTTCCACGCATTTTTTGTATGCAACAACCTTACAATATGGTTGTCCTCTTGGGTTATCTGCAGTGTAAAGTCTGTTGAGTTTGTTCTGGTTGCTCTGTAATCTCTAAAAATGTCACTACTATGTACACAAGAAAATTCCATTAACCTTTATCCTACTAGGGTGGGTACTTAAATTTAAGCACGTGTATTGTGAAACACATATTACCTTAACAGAAAAAGACAAAATTATGAAAAAAAATGACATTTTTTGGGAAACAAAACAGTGATTATTAAATAATGCAGTAAATTTTCTTGTTGCCTAAATATGTAAAATTAATTTCTTGGAGTGTTTTCCTATGTGCACCCATGTATGCAAATGCAGGTCTTTAAAAGTTTAAAACAGTAAGAAGCACAACCATCCTACAATGATTAAGGTTAGAATAACACAACATTCTAACAGCATAGGCCGTTGTACCTCTACAAACACCAAAATGACCTTCACAAAACACTGAATGACCCCAAGCACAAAAGAGCATATCAAAATAATGTATATATGTCATGAATTTTATTCCAGTTTCCCGATCAGTGACAGTGTGATGCAACTAAATTTACTTTTATGGTTTTGGTTCCTGCAAAAAGCAGAAACCCCACAGCTCTGCCCTTAGCAACAGGGACACATGTCAATGAGATGTAGGTCCAATAACTGGAGACACAGGAAGCATTTGAAACCCTTACAACCAGGTGTTGCAAGCAGCAGTTCAGTTCCTAGTATGCTTTTTCAGCTCAGGGCCTCTATTCAGTACGGTGCTCTGTGAAAAGCAGTGCAGCTGGCCAGTCAGTTTATCTAGAGCTGCACCGAAGAATGTATGGAGTTTGACATCACAGCCTCCACAAATTTTTATGATGTGGTGCTCAGACACAGTCATTACTTCATCCGTAGCATCAGGTGAAGACTTAAGTTTTCATGGTGTCAGGCCTTGAAATGATCATCATCAAACTACCTGGAGATCCAGTACACAGGCATTTCCTGTTTTCTGCTGTCTCTGTCACGAAATACACTGCCTGATGGGAAAGATTTAATCAGTCCACTGGTTTCACATTCTGTCATTTTCAAGTGCTTGTGCAGCTGCATAAGACACTGGCTTGCTTTATACCATGTGGTACTTCATTCTGACTTGTCAGTTACTAAGGGGAAGTGCACAATGCGCAGCTGGTTACTGTAATCGCAGGCAACACTGTCACGTAACAAGAGTATCTGCTTCACAAAAACACTCCCATCACTGTGTCCCAGCTTCACAACTCTCACAGGGTCTCCTGTCCTCACGTCCCATACAACAAGTGAACCCTGGCACAAAAGGATATGTAGAATTAATAATCTGTGTCAGGCAAAAGACACATGACACTGAAACTCTCACCAGTATTTTCACACGATCAATAATGAAAAATATAGAACAGCTTCAGCTGCAGGTTTTCTTACTTCTTCACTAAAAGTATATTAACAGTGCTGTATCACATTCCCTGCTCATACAGCATAAACAAAATTTTAAGTGATATGTTTGGGTACGAGTTCAAGTAGCAAGTACAGTGAATGACTTATTTTACATTCCCTCTTTTTGGGTTTCATGTAATTTTATGCATTTTCTGTAAAGGTCACACCCCATTTCCAATAAGAACAGTATTCAATTTCAATGGATTTTACACTTACTCAACTTTATATTTTCATGGAATTTAAACTTCATTTCCTAGTCCTGACTACAAAAATATACCCCATTTCACAGTTTTATATTCTCAGAAGCCTGTTCAAGCCGAAAGACGCTGCTAAATGTTGGAACAAGCATGCACGCAGTGCTTCCACTGTCAAACAAAATTTTTTCCCCCTTCCCCACCACCTACCATGAGAGACAGAGAGAGAGGGGCACAGCCAGCAACATCTCACACTGCAGCTTCCAAACTAAATGTTGGAAGAGTTAAGACAACTTCTTTAATTTTGATGTTATACCACCTGCCACCCCCCCCCCCCCCCCCCCCCCCACCCCCCACCACAACCACCACACCCACACAACCCACCAACCAACAAACATATTTTTTTTCTTTGATGCTTTCTAGCAGGCCATTGGGGGGAGGGGGGGGGGGGGTTTGAAAGGGTTTTTTTTCTGGAAGCCTGTACCTGAAGGGTTTTTTGGGCAGATCGGAAGGGGGTGGGGTGGGGAAGAAG
>Ga0131853_10011954_pt1 | contig 15883 bp, 2 predicted proteins | sample TergutLab28metaG_FD_92764 | JGI IMG/M metagenome (GOLD analysis project Ga0131853, IMG submission 92764) | Labiotermes labralis P1 segment gut microbial communities from Petit-Saut dam, French Guiana - Lab288 P1 (version 2) (version 2) | ecosystem: Host-associated > Arthropoda: Insects >...
CTACAAGATTTCATTAGTCCAGTGATTGATAAATAATTTAAATGTAATTTTATATTTGTCAACATGCCACACCGTATAATAAGTGTACTAATACTCTTTATGATTATGTCATAATTAATTATTAATACTTATGTTAGTTAGTGTATGAACTTAAAAAAATTGGAAAGGTATTTACGAGTAAATGGGTTGGGACCGGGCCCTCGTCTTATGAAAAAGAATTTACCGTGCCGCGGTCTCACAAAGGGTGAGAAACACTGAACTAGATGGCCTGAGATGGCAGTGTTAAAATTCATAGCCGGAAGAACCCCAAAACTCGCAGTAGGTGGCTCCTTCTTTAAGTAACTCTAAAGATGAAGGGGTAAGGCGTCCCTGGGCTTAAATTAGCACCACGCCGTTAAGACGCATGGGGAGTTGTACTACGGCTCCACGTATTCTTAAACTAGGGCAGCTGCGCGATGCTACCGCTGTACCCCCGAAACATTCCCACTGGACAAGAGGTCGGCCGGGTCACATGGCCTATCTGGACACGGTGAAGATGAGAAAACTCATTTCTCTGCCGTCCAGGCCCTAACCCAGACACTGTAATAACTGAGCAATCCTGACACCTACTATTATTGGATTTGTTTTAGTTGTGTTCCTTTGACACTCGAAAAGCAAGAAGCTCGGGTAAAAATGAGCAAGATTGCACACAGCGCACAGCGCAGGTGGAAAGCAGATTTTCACCAAAGTAAGCTTTACTTTCAAAATTCCATAGGGTTTTAGGACAGATGTTAACACCATTTAATCAGCACACCAACCAATGCACGTACATAAAGTTTTTACATTAAAACATTTAAAATCGCTCCAACATGTTTCGATCCTAAGATCATCTTCAGGGAGCTACACTGTTCCTTGCTAAAGTCACATTTTTAAAAACACTCACTGATTAATCAGTCAGTGTTTTTAAAAATGTTTTAAATGTTTTAATGTAAAAAATTGTATGTATGTACATTAGTTGGTGTGCTAATTAAATGACTATACGAAATGCACGGTGCGACGATAAAGATAGATGTTAACATGTTCTTTTACTGAACTGGTGGCCATACGAAAAGCATTGTCTTCCCTGTATTGATTTTCATGAAACTCCTAAATATTACATCGCACTAAGAGATCTTTTATATCGAAATTCACCCAAACCTGCCAAAAATTCGTTTAAGACTCTCAGTATAAAATCGCTGCCATTGTGCCGACAACTTTAGTTAAGAACTTCTACAGAAATTTCATGAAAATACCACAAATGTTCTAGTTCGACAGACGAAATGTCAAAAGGACCAAGGGCCGTGGTCTTCACAAAAGGCAATCTTTTTTCCATTAAGTAAATTAGGCTTAGCAATGCACGCATACCGATGTACCTATTTCGTAAGCTTGTAACAAAAGTAACAAACACTAATTTATTCGTAATGTGTTATTTAAAATGAAATTATGTCTTAAAACAAAATACTATATAGGTAGTGAGGAGAGTTCAACATCCGTCGTCCTGAAACGCTGTTCATTGAAACGCCCAAATTCTGTCCTGCTTTGTGAAATTGCTGAACAACCTAAAAGAGAGAGTATGTGTAAAATTTACACTACTTTACAAGTGAACTTGTGGGCCGGGTAGCTTAGTCGGTATAGCGACTGACTATGGGCTGGACGGTTCGGGATCGAATCCCGGTGGGGACGAGTTTTTCCGCCCGTCCAGACCGGCCCTGGGGCCCGCCCAGCCTCCTGTAAAATGGGTACCGGGCCTTTTCCGGTGTAGAGGCGGTCGGGGCTGACCCCTTCGACTCCATCTACTGCCGAGGTCCTAGGAGTAGTTCTTACCTCTACTCACCTTAAGGGTCTTCGTGGCCTATAAAAAGGGTGAAAACCTACCTACAAGTGAACTTTATCAAATGATACAATTACAGCACAGCAGCGAGTTGCATTTAATGGCAAGAGGGAAGAAATAAGGTGAATTTCGCGACAAAGGAAGGAAACTTCTTGCGTGTATAAGGGAATAAGTGTGTAAAAATAGAAACAGCAATTTACATCCGAAATAGCTATATGCCAATTAGTTCTCTTCACTTATTGTAATTTCAAAATCTGACACAAGCATTAGGAGGGAGAAAAGGACAGACCGTTTGTGAGGTAGAATGCAACACAGCTACTGAGCGTCTCTTGGATCAAGCTACAGAATCTGCAGTATGTTCATCTAGCGGTGTTTAAACTTATTACGACAAATGTGAAGGAGACAACTGCAGTATACCTTGGCAAACAGTACAGAAAGTACACAACACGCTGGTGTTCCTTCCCTTTCACCGTCTGTCTTCACACGATCCGTAACTACAAGAGACCATAACGACGAAGAGAACAGTATAATAATCAGCTCAACAGAAAATCTGGTAATGGATTAAGAAATTAAACATTTTTGTGAAAAGAGTAAGTAAAAAAAGGCGAATTTGCTTGATACAATTTAACCTATAGTACTTCATCGAATGTTGTTAAAAAATAACGTAACTTTATCTTTCACAGCATCTGTAAACACAGTTTTAACGTACAGAACTATAAATATTGAAGGTATAACAAATTACTGTAAGTTTATAGTACAAAATTAAGTTACTCATTTATAAAGTTGAGGCGTTATGTTTAATTAATTAAATGACTGAATCTTACGATATAACGGTCGACTTGGTGATCAATATTGTTTGTATCATATTTTACGAAATTTCTCGACGTCTCCAGGCATAACAATAGAACTTCGTCGCACCACCGGTTCATCCGTACTTATTGCGGATGAGACTATAACGTTTTATGTACGTCAATTGTACATATACGATACTCATTGTACAAAAAAGACTAAATTGTTTACTATCTATAAAATAATATGTTTGTGTATATGCGTAACCATTTAATAACTACTGAACCAATTAAAAAATAAAGATAAAATATAATTTCAGAGAGAACTGTTACTGTAGGCCAAATTTTCTGAAACTCGTAAATCCCCACTAGGAATAAAAAAAAAATAGTGGCTTCGGAAATTTTGAAGCAGAAGCAACAGAAATGACGTGTGAGACCAACTAGATGCAACAAGTAAGATTTATTAATAATCCATTAACTCAACATGTTTCGGGCATCATTATGCCCATCTTCAGGAGCGCTAGACCGTATATTACTGCGTATGGTTTTCAGCACTTGATGTGCTGGCTGGTGTCTTGGGGAGCCGGAAGCAGGCCGTGTGCACTGTGTAGAGTTGAGTCGAGTAGCATCCTCTACACAGTGCACACGGTCTGCATCCCAGTTACCCAAGACACCAGCCAGCACTTCAGGTGCTGAAAACCATACGCAGTAATATACGGTCTAGCGCTCCTGAAGATGGGGCATAATGATGCCCGAAACATGTTGAGTTTATGGATTATTAATAAGTCATAATTGTTGCATCTAGTTGGTCTCACACTCATTTCATATTAAGGATGCACGGTCATACGAACATCAAATCAGAAGCAACAGTTTCGCTATTTCCATGTAACGTCACAATCTTTCGTTACGTGATTATTTCCATATAATATTGTCCATCAACAAAAACTTAGTCGTTTGAGTAGTGAAAATATTCCACTCCTTTCATGGAACTCAGAAGTTTATCATCATAACAGCCAACCTCTGGAACACACCCCGAGTTGTCTGAATCCAGTACACACCCGCACATTCCATTATCTCAGTATATGTCTTAACAATATTCTCACTATTATACTTTGGCCCCCATGAGTCCTATTTCCTTCAGGCTTACTGACTACAACTATGTGTGCAGCTCCCTCATACGCGCTCCAACGTTATTTCGTCTCCATTTCATCACCTTGTTAACATATCGCTTACGAAGCAGCAATTTGTCGTAACCCGAACAATTCGTAAAACTGAGATTCACGCATTACTACACAACCGGGTTAAAACACAACTCCTGTCAATATTATGTGTCTGCAAAACGTTGTTTCTAATCATATTTTCGTAAAAACATAACATGCTTCAGTGCCGGTCCATTAAGGATCTGTCAAGTTTTTCTCTCTCCTGTGGAAGTGTGTATCGGTCGGTTAAGACAGACTGTCCTTTCTTGGACAATACACAGAAAGACACAAACTGTGCAGCGCTGCATGATTCAGAACTTTCTGTACTAAGTTTGAATTTCTTTCTGATATAAATATTCTTCAGGCACTGCCTTAAGCACTAAGCACTGTCAACTTCTTCGTGCAGTAGTACAATTACGACTCCACATGCTAATATTGGAATCAATATATAAAGAATGTGGTGATTCACCTTCCTAAGACACTCATGTCAGATCGTGAAGTTACTTCCAGGCAAGTCAGGATGCAGATACTTACAAGAGGAAGTCCTGTTCCCAGCAAGGATTAGCCCCCTTCACTGTCACCGTCGTCGATTTGACGTTTTGAAGCTTCAGCGTCACGTACGTGTTGTAGTTGGCGGCTGTAACAGCAAAATTACACAGTCGATTATTGCCCTTCATTTCTCTAAAAACACACTGTAATTAATGGGTATAAGGACTGATACTAAATCAAATACAGTGCTGAAGTTGGACGGAAAAAAATTCCATGTCATGGTCGAAAGATAGTTCAGTTTTCTATGACCATGAAATAATTTTCGACGCACCATTATCTTACACCTGAAATGGTGGCAAACCTCTCATAACCAACTCCATCGACCAGAGCCCTTCCTGAGAAACTACGAAGTCCTCAGAAATTTAAAAATACCCCACAGTTTAAGGGACCCAAAGGCTCATTACCGCATTCACAAGCACCTGCCACCTGTATTTATCCTGAGTTAGATCAATCTAGTCCATGACATCCATCCAATTTCTTGAAGTTTCAAGTTAATATTATCCTCCACCTAAGCCTCGGTCTTCGAAGTGATCTCTTTCCCTCATTTCTCCCAACCAAAACCCTGTATGTCCCTCTCCTGTCCCCCATACGTGCCGCAGGCCTCTCTCACCTCATTCTTCTTAAGTTGATTACCCGAATAATATTTTACGAGGAGTACAGATCATAAAGCTCACCGTTAGGAGAGCCTCTTGTAATAAGTAATAACTATCTAACATAATGTATCCTTTAAATGACGACAGCCTCTCAGCTATTTTGTGCAACCTGAAGGGACCATAATGTGACTACATGAGGCCGCCACTAGTGCCATATCTGAACAAAATGAAACCAGTATACATCCCTCGCCCTTCTTGTTTAAAATCCGTTGTAATTACACAGAAGAGTGGACGGTACTTCAGCATCGCTGTGACACCTCAAATCTTGGCGAAATCGAATGTTTGCAGGACAGCAGCTACCATAACAGCTTACCCTGCAGTGAAAGTTCTCAAAAGAACCAGGAAGAATAAATAGTAAAAATATTTAGCATTTGCAGCTCCTAACAGCCATCAAATCCCTTAAAACTGTCATAGGAAATTAGATTCTAACAACGGAAATATATATGTAAATACTTATGTAATATTATTATCTGTCCGTTTACGGTCCCTTGAATATGTTACGGACATGAAGATTTTTCCTGAATTCCTTTACTTTGAAATATAGAAATAATACACTTCGCAATTGTGCGACATAAATTCTTAGACATCAACTATAAAACGCACCCAGGTTTCGTATATTTTAAAATGTTAAAAAAACCGCGTCTTAGAATTAATAAAATTCAGTAAATTAGTGGCAGTACAACGGACAGCACTCATGTCAGTACAAAAACAGGTGCAGTTAATAAAAATCTATATATAAATATTCACCCCAGAATAAATAAACGCCCAACAGAAAGAAAGACGTGGAGGTTAAAAACTGACAAACATCTTGGGAAAGTCACACATTTAAGTTCGGTACGTGTCCTATAGTAGTAGTTTGCTGCTTCAACACACCACGTTCTGTCCTCCAGAATATCCACAATTACGTCTTTCACTACGTGGGAATGTCTATTCAAACCCGTAAACCACGCGAATAGTTGGCAAGTTCACTGAATATCTGAGCGGACGACTTCGGTGAGGCTTTCTTCGACTTCTCTTTGGATCAAAATGACAAGGACTGCGGCCTGCTACCTTTAAAAAATTCAGATCAAGTTCCCCGTACTGTTTCATACATTTTAAGCAACTGTTTCGAACAGTAAGCTCCTCCATACTTGGTCACTCGTACGTGAAAGAATATTTTACTAGAGATGAGCTGGATTTCAGTGATAAAAGCTGCAGCTTAACAAGACCCAAATTACACTCGTAAATGTGGATTATAATGACGAATGAAGCCTACAGAAAGTAAGTTTTGATAACACAGATTACACGGAATGTGTGAAGAACGGATCCACACAGAAGAAATTACTGATTGAGAGGGAGTGGAGTTTGGAATCTAATAAAAGAGAGAAATACATAGTTAGAAATTTATTTGTTTGCTTACACAATAGTTAATAAGGTAATATATTTCACATCGTCTAAAGATGTTATTCTAAATATCACGAAGGATTAATCCGCTGCGATAACCTGACGCCCTAACTGAAAACATCATCGTCATCATCATCATCATCGTCATGAATGACTGCCACATCATACTGTATGGACATGCTCTAAACTACGTTACGGCGTTTCTATTCACTCTTAGATATTACTTGACACCACTTCATATTCCAGAAGATTTCAGTCTTCAAACTTTCTCGTTTTGAGGGAGCTGTGAGTCAAAAACTATTTTTTTTATTACAATGAAAGTGAAAGTGTATGTCTAAATAATATTTGGATATGTAAGGAATGTCAGGTACATAACGCAAAAGCGGTATACACAACATCATTTTGTAATTAGGTTCAATAGAACAAGTGAACAAAGAGGACATACAGGGACCTGACGCATTCCGTTTTAAAGAACAGATTTTCAGAGAATATAACAGATATTGTTTACTAATGATCAGATGTCTATACAGTAACACAAAAGTGTAATTAATACTACAGTTCATGAAATGAGTTCCTTGTGATCAGCAACACGAGAAAGAACGGCAGGCTGAATTTATGAATAAAGAAATGGATGATTTGGTCTTTGATCATGTTTAAAGCACAGGAAGCTCTCCTACCCAAAGAAAATTTCTAGTTGACGTGATGAGGAGCAAGGAAGTTTAGGAAACTCATAAAAATAATTTATACGAAAGTTACTTTAATGTGGTCAAAACTGGGACTTCATTAATTTTAAATTTGTTGCTCATAATGACATCCTGTAAATATATAAATCTAGAGAAAATATAGAATTCCTACCACCCAAAGAAAGTCCTGCTCAAGGAATCGATATGTAATCCATTTACAACTGCAATATTTACTAAGTTTACTATTTACCTTGGATCGATTTGTGTAGCCAAGTCTGAAACTCTCCATCAAATTAAGGAAAATACGTAGTGCAAAAAAGGAAAATTTGAGAAAGTTTACATAAATTACTGAAATATGGTTTCAAGTGTCCTTTCTTCTGAGGCTTTCTAATTGGATATTACAATATTTTTGGGTGGTTATAAATTAACATCTATGCACATAAGCAAATTGCCGTGTGTTATTTATAAGGTCTATCTGACAACGTCACGTGTAAATACTAAGATGTTACTCCTTTAGGGTAGGCAAGTAGACATTTAATATACACGATTAACCCCATCGCAGAGTACAACCAACAAGACGCAACGTTTCACAATTTATTTATTTCTGTAAGACGCTCTACATGTTCCAGTCGGGTTTTCCGTCCATCATCAGGAGTTCAAAACTGCACATACAGCGTCAGGTAATGGTCTGAAATATACCTGACGCTGTATGTGCAGGTTTGAGCTCCTGATGATGGAAGGAATCCCCGTCTGAAAACATGTAGAGTGTCTTACAGAAACAAGTAAATTGAGAAACTTCGCATCTTGTTGGTCGTACTCTGCGAATATATTAGCGATGCACGGACCTATGAATGTTAAAAATATATATGATTAACCATTAAACAACTACTATTTAAAACAACAGTTTTTTTGCTATTTCGTTTCTGGTTACACTAGGTCCCTTTCTACTGTGAAGGAAAATAGGCTTGCTGAACTAGCCCCTGTTGATGGACGTAAATGGAGGCCAGGTGGAATGCTAACTCGCAGGGGCGACCAAAATGCTCACAGAAAAGTCTACCACCAATACCAATTAGTCCTCATTAAATTTTACATCGACGAACATGGGATTATACCCGGGCCTCCGTGGTCAGAAATCTCCATGAACCGCTTAAGATATGGCAAGGCTCTTACAAAAACCATTATTAACCAAAACTTTCAAACTTTTTTTTTATATTCCACACAGATTCACAATGGAGGTGCTACAGATAATGTCGGTGCATCTTTGTCTGAAGCTTTGAGAGAAATCTTCGAACCTGAGTAGAAATGTCCATAACAAGAAACACACAACTGTAGGCTCTTTGTGGGGTAAACTTAAGTTGAGGTAATAATAATAATAATAATAATAATAATAATAATATTAACCATATTGTGAAATCAACAAGTATACACTGACAGAATTATTTCCAACAACAAACCAGACATTATAATCCGTGATAATGAAAAGGGAACATGTATGTTAATAGATGTTGAAATCTCAGGAGACAGAAATGTGATTTAAAAAGAAGCCGAGAAGATTCTAAAGTATAAAGACCTTACAATAGAAATACAGCGCATGTGCAATGTAAAAACAAAGGTGATACCAGTAATAATAGAGGCGACTGGGACTATTTCAAAGTCCTTCAGAAAATACGTGAGCAACATACCAGGAAACACGAAGTCAAGGAACTACAGAAAACAGCCACATTGGGCACTGCACACATATTTCGGAGAGTACTAATGTAAAAATACAATAGATTCAACACTGAAACTAACGGTATAAGCACAATGTATAGTAACAACAGAATAGCTGCAACACTGTATTCCCTAGGGAAATAGTTTGTCTCAGGAATATAAGCATAAATACCCTGCATAAAGGAGATGATAATAATAGTAATAGTAATAATAATAATAATAGCTGTTAATATTTTTGTAACACTCTCAAGAGGAGTCACTTGAATTTTCAATCGAAAACTGATGCTGTAACTTCATAAAAATCTTCTTTCATAAGCTAACAACGTGCGAGACATTTTTTAGGTCTTGTTAGACCCGACATTTCATTCGTGTACTTATAAGAGCCTCCTCTGGTCTCTGTTCTGCGTAAATTAACTGCAGTCCACACCCGAGCACACTGCGCTGTTACTATTCATTTTAATATTATATGCGTCAACATAAATATATGGCGCAAGTGTTCTCTTTCTTGCAGTTTTCTAACCGAAATTTTGAGTGTATTTTTATGCCATCCATAGCTACTATGTTCTCGCCTGTGCTTTTCTTCTTAAATTCGTTACCCTAATAATATTTTGGCCAAGACAATAAATCACTTCTCTCAGCGACTGCAAAGTTCTCCCCAGCTTTCCTTTCTTCGACTGTCTTAACATTCGGCGCAGTATCACATCCCGCGTTCACGCAAATTACAAATTATGTGTAATAATTTATTTTTTAATTAATACTTTTCATTTCTAAATTCATGTGCGCCAAACATTGCACAATCATATAGAGCACGGGCCCTAGATTAAAGGCGCGCAATAACATTATCACGTGCATGGCGCGATCGGTGCTGTGTACATAGGCGGGATTTGTCCGCGTCTTCCTTTGTCTAGTTAGTTCGGGAGGAGCCCCGCAGGCAACAGGACGTCTGTGTTATTAGGTCTGCATGAGGCAGTGTCACTTACATAGGCATTACTCCAAAGGTCATTAAGTACAACATTTATAAGTTTGTGGCAATTTATCAAGATATAATACATTTCAAGTGCAAGTAGACAATGAGATCGTAGGGAACTTCATGAGAAGCGAGTAATTAGTGCAAGAGTGTGCGTGTTAATTCAAGTAGTTCATTTGCAGTGATCAGTGACGCAGTAAATACAACTATTAATTTGCCAAAAGTAGAGTTATATTACATAATTGGTGTGAACTTGTTAATAATAGAACAGTTTTAACCAGTGCTGCTTACCCTTCAAGACAAGCAAGATCAATTTATATTCATTTATCGTTGTGTAATAAATCAGATCTTGTCTCTTAAAACAGAAAAAAAAAGTATTTACTAAGGAAGTGTCTCGATTGGTTTGTATTAGTTCTCTTGAGCGAGACGAACACATTATTTTGGTAAACATTCACACAAAATGAACTTTTTATATGGCTACATTAACCGTAGTGGGGAAAGTGTGCAGGAGCAGCGAAAGGGTAACAATGCGCATTCACAGAACGCTGGTGCTACACTCGTCATGTAACGCAGGCATCATGTATGCCAAATTTCCTACCCCTACAACGGAGCCACGTGACTATGCATTCGGCATAGCAAGTAGCGCAAATTTACTTTCGTCTCGCCTCTCCGGCTGTGACGAATCTTCGTGATAATCCTGTAACACCTCTGCTACCCTCAACCTTGAAGAAGTACGTTCCTTCGAAACGCTGGTACACAATTACACGTGTACGAGGGGAAGGTTATTCGAAGGCATCCCAGGTTACATACCGTCAAATGAAATGGCTGTTCGTAACTTTAATTAATGTAATTATACGATAATTCGATAAAGTACTGATTGTTGTGATTGCCCGAAAAAAAGAACTCGAGGGATGGATTCTTGTAGGAACAAAACAAATTAAGTATTATAATGTATGTGGTGCTGTCTTAGTAATTAGCCAACTTAAAGCACAAATTCTTGTTTTATAATAAGTTTATTATATGCCTCTACATGTTTCGAGCACTATGTGCTCATCATCAACTGCAAATCTCGCACTTTTATAATATTTCTTGTCAGGTGTCTTTGATTTTATGTAATAATGACTCGATCTGCATGTTTTTAACACTTTTAAGACAGCAGTTGTGCATCAAGATACATCGTTCTTGTCGCGTGAATAACGACACTGAACTTCATGATCTTAGTAATCAACCAACGTAATGTACAAATTCTTACTCAATTGTTATACCAACTACTGCACATATTTAAAATTTATAAAATTTACACATTAGAACTTTAAAACGATCCGACATGTTTCGGTCCTAGGACCATCATCAGGGAGCCATATCGTCCTTGCTAAAGTCACACTATAAAAAGTCACATTAATTTCGCTGTACCAGTTGGGTATTGTAGCAGCATGCCGTGTTGTGTAATGTTATGTTGCGAAGAGTGCCCTTTTTATAGTGTGACTTTAGCAAGGACGATATGGCTCCCTGATGATGGTCCTAGGACCGAAATATGTCGGAGCGTTTTAATGTTTTAATGTGTAAATTTTATAAATTTTAAATATGTGCAGTAGTTGGTATAATAATTGAGTAACTCAACAACTTGCACGGTGTAACAACGAAAATAAGTACAAATTCTTGTTTTATAATAAGTTTATTATATTCCTCTACATGTTTCGAGCACTATGTGCTCATCAACAGGATGTCAAAATTGTATTATACAGCATCTGGTATCATCACATTCTGAAGGTAGTCGTCCCGTGCACAGGTTGAGAAAGGACGGCCACCTACAGAATGTGATTATATCAGATGCTGTATAATACAATTTTTACCACCTGATGATGAGCACATTTGCTCGAAACATGTAGAGGCATGAAATAAACTTATTGTAAAACAAAAATTTTGTGCATCAAGTTGGTTAATTGCTAAGATTATACTGAGATGCACGGTCAGCAAAACATAAAAAATGTTGTGCTGTATTGATGGTTTCCTAAATGTTAATTCAATAACCAGAGCTATGCAATGTACGACTTTAAAATGGTAAGAAGATCCTGAATTGCGAGTAAGATAGAATATGAAATGAGGCTGTCTTAATATTTTTCCAAGATAATATCCCGGAAATGTATAGGGCAGACCACTTGAGAGATTTCATTTGGTGTGCGTAGGATTGTAACATTCAACTGGATCTTAAACAAACACGACAGGATATTAACTGGATTTATACAATTCCGTATAGGTGCCTCTTGAGGACCCTTTGGAATATTCTAGTAAATCATAGGGCTCCATAAATGGTGCAGAAAGTAGTTGAGCGATGATCAGCTTTTTCGAGAAATACTTCGATTTATGGAGACAGTTATTAAGAAGCACTACCATGAATAAGAAAAGCAATTTCCTACAAACGCTATACTTCACTACAACAATTACTGCAGTTGATTAGTATGCCGAGAGAGGTTCTGCGTATCTGGCACAACGTCGCCCAGAAACAAGACAATTACGTTCCAACATATAAAGAAGACTTAGTCAGATGGAAGTAGGACGCACTGAATTCTACGTATTGTCACGGAACTCTTGTGGCAGTTTGTTTCAAACTTTCCTTTTACGCTAAAAAAGTTGAAGACCCAAGTTTCAAAATTATTCTGAGAGAACGAAATAAAGAACTTAAGAAAATATTTCAGCCCCCATTACCAAAATTTCCCTTGAAAACTTCTTTGCTTCTGTATTTTGTTTGTACCCAATTTCATTTTAGTACATTTTGCATTATAGGTTTTATATAAATTCTCCACTTCTTTTGGTATTGATTCATCATATTAGTCTTTGCTTGTTTGTTAATATTCACGACATTAAAGAGTTTTAGAAGTTTGTGGATTGCGACTGCTTATTTTTTGTGCAATCACCAAATATATATTGCTGATTTATTGATACTTCTCCTTACGAAAGCCGAAATAGCTAAGTTGGTGTAGGAACTCGGTTCACTATTGTGTTCCTGGCAGTAAAAAGAGATATTTTTTTGACACTGCATCCAGACGGAACCATGGGCTCACTTGGTCTCCCATCCAATGAATATTCGGGAATTTTCTGCAGGATTAAAAGGGCAAGAACATAAAGCTGACCACTCATCGCAACGAAATGTCGGAGTTAAGAATAGTTGCAGCTAATGACTCCTTCAGAATGCTCCTTCGTGTCGCCGTGCTCAGCTGAGCACAGGCACAACTTTACCTGTGTGTTTTATTTATTTATAATATTCTTACTTTCGTGTCTAAGATATGTTCATAATCTTTAGAGATCTAATAAAATCCTTATAATCCACGTGAACTTTAAGTAAGACATGCACTGTGCATTGCGGAACTATTCTGAAAGAAACACAAGTAGCCAAGGACAACTCTGTTATCGTACAATATAAACCAACAAATGCACCTGTGTTAAAATAATATTTTAATTGTTACGATGTATTCTACATGTTTCGAACCCGCGGGTTCATCTCCTGGAAGACGGTTGTACGTACAGGTATGGTACAGTGTGTTTTACATGCATCAGTGTAGGCAGTCGTGTGCCTTCCACATAAAAATCTGCTTACATTGTTGGCACGTAAACAAATTATACCGTACCTGTACGTACAGCCGTCTTCCTGAAGATGAGCCCTCGGTTTCGAAACATGTAGAAGACATAGTAAATATTAAAATATTAGTTTAAAAAATGTGTATTTGTTGTTTTATATTATACGATTATATTACAATCCACGGTACAAAAAACATAAAATAACTCTGTTAGTCTGGTCAGTGTCTAAGAGCAGAATACAAGACGTTTTGGTAATTCGTATGTGTGACGTTGAGTGACCCAAACTGTCTCGTTTTTAGTATTCTGTATAGAAAACGGCATTTCGCGTATATCAAGCCGGATGCGTGTTGGAAGCTGAGCGTTTTAACCCTTTGACACTTAATGTCAACTATAGCGGTCGTACCGCAACGCTAACTTCTAAAGTTACACTTTTTATATTTATTCAACAAATATATGTACTGAATATTTTAAATATATTATATACTCTCCGTTTTTTCACTTCAAAATGCAGTTTGTTTCATAATTCTAACGTATTTGGTTCCTGTATTATTCACATTTTATATACAGGGTGTGCTAAAATTAAAAAAAAATAATTCCGGCGCCAAAAGGTTAACAAAACACGACTCAGTGACGACATGATACGTCACGTTCAGAGCCGATACCAACATGTCGAACGTGAAAGTGTTAGTGCATCCTGCACTGTAGAGTCACTATAGCGTGACACTGAAGTTAAATCACGAAACGAACTTTTTGAAAACTCACGTAAAATGAGGCCGACGAAAGCTGTGAAGTGCCTTAATAAAGGTACAGAAATAATTAGTATTTTTTGTGGAACTTCATGGCTGCAGCAGAGCTCTTATCTTGGAAGTTTTGAAAACATGTAATATGTTTTCTTTTGGGTAATTCCCCGGCGTCACAGTGCTAATAGCTATTAGCACTGTGACGCCGGGGAATTATCCAAAAGAAAACATATTACATATAGAACACGGCGAAAGCTTAAAATCAAGAATTTTGAAAACATATTTAAACTACAGCAACCATAATATTATGATTTCTATGTGCATTAAATAAACACATTATGCTTTTCAGTAAAAAAAAATTGAAGGCTACTTTATGCTAAATAATTAAATTCCGTAGAATAGTGACACAAATATTAATAGATAGTTTCCCAGATTTTCCATTAATTTCCTCCAACTGTCCACGAGTTTCCTGAATTCATGCGAACAGAACGTATTTACTGGAGACAATCCATACTTCTGCCGCTTCTCTGCATAATGGATGTTCCATTCAACAATTCGATATGACAAGATGCTCTCAGGACACATCCACTTTACGATCACAAACTGAACACGTCGTATATGAAAACGATGCGGAACAGCGTATTTACCATTTTGACTTACAGATTCACCATCCATGTGAAGTGTCGCGGACTGAAATCACTTAGGGATTTGCTACACAGGACAAATGACATGTGAAATACTAAGGATTTTGTTCTTATATCTCACAAATACGTATTCTGTCATTTGATGACGGCCATCAATCACCATGCCACTGCTGCAGTACACCGAACTTGGGACTTAATTTAGATTGAGGCTCGGAGCCTTTACTCGGCAGGTCGATTTCTATTCGAACAGAACCGGTTGTTGCAACGCTAACACGACTACACAGAAACACCTTTGCGTGTATGTTGTCAGTGAAGGTTGTAACGTATAAACATGTATAAGAAGAATCTGAGTCTTTATTGTCAACGACTCAAGTCAGTAAGATGTTTCGATAGTATAGCAAGGCAATAAAAAGCAGCAAGAATCGAAGTAATCATAATACACTTATACAACTAAAGTCCAATAATAATTCTAGGAAATGTTGTACAATTAATTACAGCGTGCAAAACAGAGAAGTATGAAATATCGCACAGACGATTTACTGACAAAGCGTGATAGACTGAAATAGACAGATCGATTTAAAAATACAGACGTAAGATGTAATGAATTTCCACTTTAAGGAAAAGTGTATAAGAAATGTTTATAAAAATATGGATAAATCTTGAGTACATTTACAAGCTTTTAAATAAAACGCGCGTATACAGATACACAGGCTGACCAAACAGAAGACTGAGGGACCCATATAAAGTAGTAGTAGTAGTAGTAGTAGTGGTAGTAGTAGTGGTAGTAGTAGTAGTGGTAGTAGTAGTGGTAATAGTAGTAGTAGTGGTAGTAGTAATGGTGGTAGTAGTAGTAGTAGTGGTAGTAGTAGTAGTGGTAGTAGTGGTGGTGGTGGTAGTAGTAATGGTAGTAGCAGCAGTAGTAGTAGCAGTAGCAGTGGTAGTGGTGGTAGTAGTAGTAGTAGTAGTGGTGGTGGTGGTGGTAGTAGTAGTGGTAGTAGCAGCAGTAGTAGTAGCAGTAGCAGTGGTAGTGGTGGTAGTAGTAGTAGTAGTAGTAGTAGTGGTGGTGGTGGTGGTGGTGGTAGTAGTGGTAGTAGTGGTGGTGGTGGTAGTAGTAGTGGTAGTAGCAGCAGTAGTAGTAGCAG
>Ga0131853_10011956_pt1 | contig 15881 bp, 15 predicted proteins | sample TergutLab28metaG_FD_92764 | JGI IMG/M metagenome (GOLD analysis project Ga0131853, IMG submission 92764) | Labiotermes labralis P1 segment gut microbial communities from Petit-Saut dam, French Guiana - Lab288 P1 (version 2) (version 2) | ecosystem: Host-associated > Arthropoda: Insects >...
ATATCTCCGTAACCATTGAACTTTGGATATAGGTGTTTTGGGTTATATCGGTATAGTTTGACCTAAGGAACACTCTCCCGAAGTTAGGTCCTTTCCTCCTGGGACACCCTGTATAGTTCTGAGAGGTAACTGGTGTAGTATCATTGTTGTGACTGTGCTTTGCCAAGTGAGGTGAAAAGTGATGACTCAAAAGACAAGTTTGATGAATTAGAGCAGGTTTTCCATCATTTTCTAAGTACCACATGAAAATTCTGTTAGGAGATTTTAATACAAAAGTGGGGAGATAGATATTTTCAGACTGACAGTTTGGAATGAGAGTCTACATCAGGATAGTAATGAGTAATGTTAGAGTAGAAAACTTTGCCACATCAAAAAATCTGGTTATTAAGAACATGATGTTCCCACACTGAAACATTCATGAATACACCTGGACCTCTCCTGATGGGAATACTCGTAGATTGATCACATGTTGATAGGACAGGGCATTTGAGTATGTTCGATGTACGATCCTTCAGGGGAGATGATTGTGTTACTGATCACTGGTGGCTGCAAAAGGTAGGAAAAGATTGGCATTAAGTAAACAAAGAGCACAGAACTTTGATGTGGAGATACTTAAGCTCTGGAAGCTAAGTGAGCTGGAGGTTAGAAAACAGTATCATATTAAGACCTCAAATAGCTTTGGAGAACTGAAATGATAGCGAGGACATATATAGGGCTTGGGAACACATTAAAGAGAGTATTAAAACCTCAGCTAAAGAAAGTCTAGGTTGGTATGAATTGAAGCAGCATAAACCATGTTTGGTAAAGAATGCTGATGATTTTTAGATCAAAGGAAGCAGGCTAAAATGCAGTGGTTATAAGATCCAAACCAAAGCAATGTAGATAATTTAAACAATGTAAGAAGTGAAGCTAGTAGACATTTCAGGGAAAAAAAAAGAAGAAAATATCTGAAAGCTCAAATTGATGAACTTGAAATTAACAGTAAGATAAAAAAAAATATCGGACTTGGGTGGGGGCATCATTAACTTTAAGAAGGGTTGGTTACCAGCCCAGAACTAATATAGTAAAGGATGAAAAGGGTGATTTGGTTACAGACTGTCACAGTGTTTTGGCTAAGTGGAGGAACCGTTTCTCTCAGCTCTTGGACATACATGGGGTTAATCATGTTGTTAGGCAGACAGAAATACATACAGCTGAGCCAAGTGCCTCTGATGTTGAGATGGCCGTTGAAAAGTTAAAAAGACACAAATCACCAGGTACTGGTCAAATCCTAACAGAATTGATTAAAGCAAGAGGTAAAACAACTTGCTGTGAGATCCATAAATTTATTAATTCTGTTTCGAATGACTAGGATTTGCCTGAGGATTGGAAGGGGTCGTTAATTGTACCTATTTATAAGAAGGATGATAAAACACGTTGTAGTATTTATAGAGGCACGTGACTTTTGTTAGTTTTGTACAGCATTTTATCCAACATCATGCTCTCAAGGTTAACTCCATGTGCAGAGGAAATTATTGGGTCTTCAGTGTGTATTTCAGCACAATGGGTCAGCTACTGATCATATGTTCTGCATTCGTCAAATACTTAAAAAAAGGGGGGGGGGGAGTACAATGAGGCAGTGCATCAGCTATTTATAGACTTCCAGAAAGCCTATGATTCACTTAGGAGGGAGGTCTTGTATAATATGCTCATGGAGTTTGGTATCCCCATGAAACTGTTAAGGCTAATAAAAATGTGTCTAAATGAAACATATAGCATAGTCCAGATAGGCCAGCATTTGTGTGGCTTGTTTCGTATTAAGAATGGTTTGAAACAGAGATGCTTTATCACCATTGCTGTTCAACTTTGCTTTAGAGTATGCCATTAAGATGGTTTAGGTAAACCAGGATGGGTTGCAATTAAATGGTTCACTGTAGCTTTTGGTTTATGTTGAGGATGTTAACATACTGGGTGGAAACATACATACCATAAAGAAAAACAGAGCCACTGTAGTATATGCTAGTAAGGACACCAGACTAGAAGTAAATGCTGATAACACTAAGTACATGTTCATGTCTCGAGATCGGAATGCAAGATGTCACACTATAAAAACTATTAATAGTTCCTTTGAAAGGGTGGAACAGTTCACATATTTAGGAATAACACTAGTGAATCAAAATTCTATTCAGGAAAACCTTAAGAGCATATTTAAGTGAGGGAATACTGGCTATCATTTGGTGCTATCCAAATATGTGAAGATTAAGATATACAGAATAATTCTGCCTGTTGTTGTATATGGTTGTGAAACTTGGTCACTCACATTGAGGGAGGATCGTGGGCCGAAGGTGTTTGAGAATAGGGTGCTGAGGAGAATATTCGAACTTATGAGGGACATGGTAATGGGGGAGTGAAGAACACTACATAATGACGAGCTTTACAATATGTACTCTTCACTAAATATTTGGGTGATCAAATAGAGAAGAATGAGATGGGTGCAGCTTGTAGCATGTATGGGAGAGAGGAGAGGTGTGTACTGGGTTTTGATGGGGAAACCGGGAACGAGACCACTTGGAAGACCCAGGCATAGATGGGAGGATAATATTAAGATGGACCTTCAGGAAGGGGGATGGGGGGGCATGGTCTGGATTGATCTGGCTCAGGATAGGGACAGGTGGCAGTTTCTTGTAAATGTGGTAATGAACCTTTGGGTTCCATAAAATACAGGGAATTTCGTGACTAGCTGAGAACCCATTATCTTAAGTAAGTAAAAGTAAGAACGTGTGTAAGCTAGATCCTACTTGCATTAAGTGGGATGCCTCATTTAAAGAATAGTTGCACTCAAGTGTTGGTACTTCCATTTGTGATGTAAATGTACTGTGTGTGTGTTCATAAATTGGAGGAAAATTGTTTAGAGAGAGGTAAAGTTTGTGAAATTATAGAGGAGGTGGAAGTTCTTAGGGTTTTGAAGTAGTGTAGCTGAGGTCTTTGTTGGACTTCCCTGGACTCCATACAGTCTGTGGATGGGAGAACAGACATGTCTTTTGTAGGGTTTGAATGAATATGGGTGGTTGTGCAATAATTATGAATTGTGAATAGGAAAACAGTGAAGATGACATAGTTTTTTCTACTGCAACTTTTGTGATGGACATATACAAGCATTTGATAATCTTCGTAGAGAACATCCCATTGTGTTATTAAATTAAGAGACAACAAAATAATTTCTGGTTTCAGTCAACACAGCAATATATTATTTTTTTTATTATTTTTACCTTGATGACTACATGTTTCATTTACTTGACCATCATCAGCCCATGTTTTGTAAAGATGGCCTGTTGATGGTCAAGTGACTGAAACATGTGGTCATCAAGGTTAAAATAAAAAAAATATATATATATATATTGTTATGCTGACTGAAACCAGAAACTTCTGTTGTCTCATGAAACATTTGGTAATTTTTTTTATCATGTGTATGTTAAATGTAATATTACGTGAAGTAACTTATTAATTTGGTGCATAGCGTGCATGAATCTCTTTTACATTTGTTCTGACCAGTGGTGCTTAGATTTGTTTATAAATATAGGAGCCAACTCCAAATTTATGTGCCAGTAGGGTGACATGAAGTAAGTTCCATACTGAAACGCAACAGTTCTGGAGTGATCTCTGAACCTCACTGTTATCTTGGTGTATGTGAACTGACACACAGTTTCTTATGCCAAGAAAAAGGAAATGGCAGTAATTATTCTGAAAATTTTGTGTGCCACAGTACAAATTTAGTCAGCTGGATGATTACATGCCTGGGATTTGTGCACCCCTGCCTTATACACAAATGTTTGTCAAAATACTCCTTTTTGGTATTTATTTCTGCATTAAGGTAATTCATATGGTTTTTGTTACTTGCAGAACTCCTTGGTGACCTCCTGAAACAGAAACCCCGTGAAACTGATGGAGTTGAATCCGTAATTGTGGTTGATGGTGTTCCACAGGTTGGACCTGAACGACTCGAAAAACTGACAACGGTCATCAATAAGATTTTTTCCAAGTTTGGGACTATTGTGAATGAATATTATCCCACAAATGAAAATGGACAAACAAAAGGGTAAGGATGTATGGTAAAGGGACTGACTAAACCACTGGTCTCCTGATGATTAGCTGATTTTTAGTGCAACCACCATTACTAATGCATTGTCAACATGCAAGATACCACCAGGGTTGTTTACCAAAAAGTTTGTGCAGAAAATATATGCGATAGAGATATTCATAAGGTTACTGCTTGTGACTGGTTCGGTTTTGTTGTATGCACTTAAAATATGAAATTATTACTCACCCTTTTTTAAAGATTCAAGTAATTTTTGAACTCATGGAAAGTTTATTGAAAACGAATAGCTCTGTCATTAGCCTGATAACTGACATGGCAAAGGACCAGTCCCAATGTACCATCCGCACTCATCATTCATCGCATAACCAAGGAATTGTTTTGAGTAAATCTTCATTATGTTGTAATATGTTGACAGTTCATGGAAATTTAAAAAACTTGGCTTAAAACAGTGCCTTGAACTGTGGACTCTGTATGGTGAAAGAAAAGTCAAGGACACCACAATAAAATAAACGTACATAAGATAACCAAACAGTACCATGCTTGGAAGAAGTATTAATTTTTTGACTTGTGTCACCCCTGTAATTTGTATGTCTATTTTTGGCTGTGGTTGATATAGGCAGATGATGGAGATAGAGGGCAGTGGCCTGAAATGATGTTGCCTAAGTAAGTACTGAAATGTTGGAACAGTACTTAATCCATCTTTCTGCCATATAACTGAATGAAATGTCTGTGAGGATAATGACACTTTGTGTTTGTAGAGTTGTAATTGTAAGTATAATTTATTTCATGTTCCAGAGATCCATGATAGGTAACAAAACCTTTGGATATAGAACAAGTCATAGTACAACCTATAATAATGCCTGCTGCATAAGAGTAAACTAGTTATTATACCTCAAAGGTATTAAGATATTATATATAAGTGAGAAAATAATTGAAATTAAGTGCTTAATGAAGTGATGAGTACGTAATGGGGTAAGAAAAGACAATAACAACAAATGGATTCATGTTAAGTGTTAAAATGTTTAAAAATGTGAGTAAAGTTTATGTAAAACCTGAAGATTTAACTTCTTTATAATTCAAATACTCATCTAAAGAATGTCAAAGAACCAGTCATCCAGGCATGTAGAAGCTAACAAAACTGGAAGACACTTGTTATTATAGCTTGTCATTTTGAGTATGTTCACATTCATCATGTAAGTCACCTTTTGCCCAGTAGCATCGATCTGCAAGGAACACTCACAGTGAAGGGCTGTCATGCCAAGTTATGTACTCATTTCTTGTTCTATGCAACTTGTATGTGAATGTGGAGACTGACTGGGTCTTCAAGGAGTAACTGATATAACATTATATGTTTAAATTAATAAAAATTGTTGTTAAATTGGCATTTATGGGTATTAGTTTGCACAGAAATGAGTATGTTGCTGAAGTTTATGGCTTTTGTGGGTATTTTTATTATTAGAACATGAGTCATCCTCTGTAGTCATACCCCATCCATTGTACTTTCAAGGAACTGATTAGTGATGGATGATGAGGATGTACTGTAGAATATGCCCTTATTTTATGACACTTATTCCTCTGTCAGGTAACAATTTTGTGTGAGTGTAGTTGTAAAAATATGATGTTGGAATCAAGATTTTACTTTCTCAAACCGATGGTTTGGATTGCATTACAGAATTTTACTAGAGTGACACATTTGCAAAGCTTATCTCTTGTGTAATTTGGAAACATGTTGTGGCTTAATAAGGATTGAGTTTTCCACTTAAGTCTCTAAAAATTGTGAGTTATTGTTTCATCTTCCAGGTACATATTCTTGGAATACAGCAACCCTAAACATGCTCAGGAGGCTGTCAAGGTGGCAAACAACCACAAACTTGATCGGCAGCATACATTTCTTGTGAACTTGTTCACAGACTTCATAAAGTAAGTGGACTTGTGTAAACAGTTGGAAGGTAGTTTTACCTTAGATTGGTTAATTGACTAGGAACGTGAAGAGACATTGTATTTTTAATGCTGTCCATGTAATACACAGTAGTGAATTACATTATATGAATAATTTGTTGTTGCTTTGACTGAAAGGCTAAAGGAAGTGAGATAACTCAACCTTTCAGTGACACTAGCATATACGAATAGAGTGGCAGCTATTACATGGTTCTTTTTCTTCTTGAGAATTACAAATTCCTAAATTTATCTGTCTTTTGCTTTTTAATTTTTGTTTATGATTAGGTATGAAGATGTACCAAATGAATGGGAGCCACCTGAACCACAGCCATATGTTGAACAGGGGAACCTGCACTACTACATGCTGGATCCTGATGCGTATGACCAGTACTGTATCGTCACAGGTGGAGGCAGCAATGTTCAGATCTGGCAGAACTCTGCTCCTGACCCAACAAAGTTGGAAGAACGAGCAGTTAGTATCAGTTTAGCTATTGACAAAGGTTATGCCACTTTTATAATACTGATTGTACCACCATAAACTTGTTCATGGTTTGTACAAGTGCAGTGAAATATTGTGTAAGAATGTACCAATGGTTTGAAATTTGAATTTGCTGGCAGCCCTACCCAAAAATGATACCTGATATCTAAATGTTGAAAACGGTGACTGTGTTACAGAATTAGTGTTTTCACATATCTTTCTAGTGTGCAAATATAAATATTTTGAAGTGTACTATGTTTGTTTCATAGAGATGGTCAGAGACATATGTACGGTGGTCACCTCTTGGTTCATATCTTGCTACATTCCACAAGAAGGGTGTTGCTCTCTGGGGTGGATCAAAGTTCAGCCAGAAAATGAGATTTTCCCATGTTGGTGTACAATTTATTGATTTTTCGCCATGTGAAAAGTATGTACCCTTCGATGTGTTTTGGTTACAGTGCGTCGTAGTTCAAACAGTGATGGCAGAGGAACAGTACAGTGCCAACTTAGTGCATTGTACACAGTGCAATCCATAAGTTTTAGGACTGATTTTTTTTTAAATAACAGAACTAGTGCGAACTATCGGCCAACCCATTAACTAAGTACTATCAACCAACATCCGTGCACACACCAAGTTGTGTTCATTTATCTTCAACAGTATATGAGTTATAACTCATCTTGTAAAGTCAGTTTTCTCTATACGTCATGGATGGTGGAAATGAACAGAGAGTTGCCATAAAATTTTGAATCAAAGCCAGTCTGTCCGTGACAGAAACACTAGTATTGGTGCAGTAGGCTTATGGGAATGAGGCTCTGAATTGATCAAACGTTTTTAGGTGGTATTCTCAATTTCGAGATGGAAGGGAGCTGGTAGAAGATGACAAGGTGGCCATACAAAATTGACTCAAACTGAGGTAAACATTGCTGCTGTTGCTGATTTGGTCAAAAGTGACTGTTGAATCACATAAAGAATGATAGCAGAATCTCTGCATATCCCCAAGACTCTAGCTCTTCAGATTCTGAAAGAGGATTTGGGAAAGAGAAAGTTGTGTGCACGTTTTGTTGCATGCTCCTTGACACCTGAGCAAAGGGAAGATCGAGTCACATCTTGCCAAGACATTTTCGCAATGGTTGATGCAGACAAAATTTTTTTTAACAAAATGATTATGGGAGATGAGACCTGGCGTTTTGCCTGTGACACCTAAACAAAGCGCAAGGGTTCTGAATGGGTTGTTGAGACATACCCTTGGCCGAAGAAGCTGAAATTGCAAAGGTCCCTGTTGATAATTTTTTTCAACTCTCAAGGCATAGTGAACAAAGAATTTGTACCAGAAGGAAAAATAGTAAATGCAGAATTTTATAAAGGAGTAATGGATCGCCTCCTTAAGCACATTCAGCGGGTTCGTCCAGCTGTGTTGTGCTCTCGAGATTTTTTCTTGTTGCACGATAATGCGCCCGCCTACAAAAGCTGCAAGTGTTTGCCAATTTTTGACCCAAAAAAATGTTACAAGCCTCTATCACCCTGCACACTCTCCAGATTTATCTTTGTCAGACTACTTTCTGTTCCCCAAGTTGAAAATGAAATTAAAAGGACTCCACTTTGTGGATGTTGCTGAGATCCAAGAAGCTGTAACTGGTGAAGGTCCAGAAAGAGGAATTTTCGGCAGCTTTTCAGAAACTGCACGACGATGCAAAAGCCCATGTATATGCCAATGGAGCTTATTTTGAATAAAAAGGCATGTGTCTTCAATTTCTAAAAAAGTTAGTCCTAAAACTTTTGGACCACACGGTGTATGTAACAGGCTCTTTATTGTACAATATACATAATTGTATCTAAAATGCTAATGTTATGAAATATGTCATTCTCCAGCTGGTTCTGTGGAGGGACATAAGATTTATTTCAACTGTATTGAGTTTTGGTAGCATAAACATATGTAGTTTTTAATTGCAGAACTACAGTGATACCTCAGCTAACAAGTGACCCAGCCAACGAATTTTTCGGCTAACGAAGATTTTTTTTGCTGTTTTTTGGACTCGGCTAATGAATATGGATTCAGCTAACAAATGTTTTAGTGGATGCGCGCGCTAACATAAAGCAGCAAACATGAATGGTTGGGCCATTCCAGGAGCTTATCTTTTCACGTTTTGGCTAATGAAGATTTCGGCTAATGAATGTGATTCCAGAACAAATTATCTTTGTTAGCCGAGGTATCACTGTATTTCTGATACTGTGTGTATGGTAAATTCAGTGATGTGAGTTGCATGTTTTTGGTATAGGTGAAATGTATTCATGAGGTTTTGGGATAGGATCTTATGCTATTGTGAATGAGGATATCTTTGGTTTTCTTGTTCCTCTTAGACAAATGCTGTATTGGTGCCTTAAATTAGTCTATAGTCACTTCCTTGCCTTTTCCAATCACCGTGCACATATAATCCAGCATTGGGCATCGTGTAACCTGTGCACCTGAGAAAGAATTGTTTAGTAAACCAAAAATAAATGAATCAAAAATAAATGTTTAGCATAAGTAACAGAATAAACTTTTAACATGACAGAACCAAGAAATTTGTGATATCAAAGTTTATGCACTTCAGTGTTTGTCATTCTCTACTTACAATTGCCCGGGTTAGATAAAATATTACAAGATATCCCATAGTATTCATATCTCTGCATTAATGAACAGTTTAATAAATAATGCCAATAAATGCACAAGTATTAAAATATACACTGTAACATACAGTCCTCTAATACTCGGACATGTTTCAGTCTGTTCTCCCTGAGGGTGGTCTGAACAGATTGAAACATGTTGTAGTATTAGTGGATTGTATGTGAAAGCTTATATTTTAATACTTGTTCATTTATTGGTATTATCTACTAAAAAATAATATCCCATACCTGTAACAAATTTTTGTTAGGAACGATCTGTTCAGGAACACAAGAATATACAAGTGGACCATTAATTAGTCGCAACAGTTCAGTTACATGAAATTTTTGGAATGTATAAATTTCTGTGAGTTGGAAGTTTTGAAGAAGTCTATGTTAAATTTTTATATTGCTGTAACTGAGTGGAATCCTAAACTAATTGTAATGTAAAGGAAATGTTAGTAATGATATTTGTGTGTTAGAAGCTCTTGGATTTTTATGTTAGTCTCAGTACGCTACGTGCAGTAGCTGAATTGTGACTGATTTGGTTTGCAAGGTATATGGTGACATACTCCCCACATGCTGATGATCACCCAAGTGATATGAAAAGACTCATTATCTGGGACGTCCGTACTGGCATAGAGAAGCGCAACTTCTCTTCAGATGGCCCAGCAATCTGGCCCATCTTCCGTTGGTCACAAGATGACCGGTTCTTTGCCCGCATTGGAACGGACATTCTCAGTGTTTATGAGACACCGGTACGTATTCATAGATTCATTGCTTGTGTTGAATCAGATGCTGTTTTGTATTTACAACACACACTCATACATGCTTGTTTGCGTTCACTAATAGGCGGTCGTGATGCTGCATCTGATGCTCTTTGTGCAGTTTTAAGTAGCAGAGTGCGGTATCTTTGAAATTATAAAATTGTATAATGCCATTTCAAACATACTGTAGGACTAATTCATTGAGCAGAAACAAGAATTCAGGGAATGACACCCATATTTAACATTCAGGTTTTGTCTGACGTGATGTCATGGTGATGGGTAAATAGTTGCCAACATTTTGGACAAGCCTGCTTCTTCTGTCATCACTTCCTTAGATCTTGAAGATGGAGACGTCAAGTTCGTTCAAAACACTGGTTAACTATTTACCAACAGACATGGCATTGCATCACAGGAAACATGGATCTTCATCAACATTGCTGTGAGAGCGTGAGATCTCACATGACACCCTTTTTGTTTTGGCCGGAATTGTGTGTATGGATGGGTGTGTGATGGGGATTTTATTGTAAGTTTTCATTTTCAGTCATTTGGTTTGCTTGAGAAGAAGAGTGTGAAGATCCCAGGGATCCGTGATTTCAGTTGGTCACCAACTGACAATGTATTGGCATATTGGGTAGCTGAGGACAAGGATGTGCCTGCTAGAGTCACTCTGCTGGAAATACCCAGGTGACCCAAATTCTGACTTCTGATCAAACCTAATTCTACAGAATATGCAAAGTGCTTGCTTAAAATCGAACTCGGATGATATATGCAAGAGATTATTTCAGGCGTAGCAGAACACCCATCAATACCATTCGTTCATGACAGTGGCAATGAAATTGCTAATTCTATACATAAGATGGTTTGAAGAGTGAATTTATTATTTGTTAATGTTTTTATTTTTTTGGGTGGGTACAGACACTGGTGTGAAAAGCATTGTTAATGTTTTAAGTAATTTAGTCATTAATGTATTCAGTAGGATAGATCTTCTTGTGATGAAGCTTCTGCAGTATTCTGTAGGCACTCCCCATTTGCTACTTTCATTTGTCTTCAATTACTTGGTTAATCTGTATTCTTCCTAAGTCATTCGTCTGATGTCGTTGTTCATAAAAGAATTCTCAAGTGTAGCTTGTACACATACTGCTGTGTCCATAATTTGATAAAAATGTGTTGTATTTCTGCTTTCAGATCTTGCTTGATTATGTAGTTTTGGATTTTATCCCTTGTTTATATCTTAATACTCCATACAAATCTCATTTGTGTTGTTTGCAGTCATTGTTCTGTTGTCCTACATTGAAGTGCTTCTTATTACAGTCGTAATGAAATCCGAGCCAAGAACTTGTTCAGTGTAGCAGATTGCAAGATGCACTGGCAGAAGTCTGGAGATTACTTATGTGTGAATGTCAATCGATACAGCAAGATCATCCGAAAGGAAAAGAATGAAGTGAAATACAGTGTAAGTCCAGCAGTAAACTGAAATGAAAAAAATAATATATCACTAGCACTTTACAGTTTTGTAGTATTTGTTACCATGAAAATCACCGGATGACTCTCATTGTAGACTCAAGTACAGAATGTTATTGAGGTCTGTAGAATAGTTTTGTAGCTGGAATGTGCATGTGAAATAGTGGATAGACAAAAGGGGGACAGCTTGTTCATATTACATTTATTTTATGCAGTTAACCCTTTGGTGCTGGAATTAAATCCCCCCCCCTCCCGTCCACTTTAATGGCCGTTCGGCCATTTAAAGGGCTCACTGCACGACATATATATATGTCGTTTGGCGGATAAGGGTTATGTAGGGCATATATGAAATAACCAAGTGTGATACATAATCCTGAGTTGTGTGTGTGTGTGCATACAGTTCTGATAACCAACAGCAGTCAGGTTGATTAGGACAGCTTCAGTGCTTGTGGCTGGTGTTTGTGCAATATCTGGTTCAGTCTTTGTCAGGGCTTTGTGTTCTTGACAGGCTTTCTTTTTACAGGTTTTATGGTGAATGTCAGGATAGTACTGTCAGATATGCCTTGAGTGCTTCCTTCCAAACCCTGCCATATTTTCTGTTTGTCATCTTATATCATTTGATAGTGTATACTTTCCATAGTTGAAATAGTGGTGATAAATTATAACCAGGGCAAAAGCTAGTTTCCCTTATGTGCCATGATGATGTATAGGGGAGGGGAGTGTAGCTCCACTCATTTTTAACCTTGGTGCTAGATGGAGGTGAGCAGTCATTCTCATACCCTGGCTGCTTTAGTGCCATTGAAGGAGCCACTGGTAAAACCCATTGAAAAGGAGGCTTTGTGGGTCCTGTAGTGAGTCTGGATGGTTTGGAGAGGAGGAAAATACCTTGCTCCTGCTGGGATACAACCCGCAATCATCCATTGTTTAAGCTAGTCGCTATAAACAAGGAATCAGTCATTCTTCCCATAGCTGGAGTAGTGGGGTGGAGCAATACTGTGTATAGCATTCTTCTGCCATGTTTTGTAGAACAACACTTTCTGTATTCCAGTGTGTAAAACCTGGTATGTACAAGGATCATTTCTTTGCACTTTCTTTTTCACATTTCCACAGAGATAGAAAGATGTACACATTAAACAGCCCATGCTGAATTTTCAGTGGTATGTGCTTGTGTATGGTCTTGCTAAAATATGTACAACTAAGTGTGAAACATGCACTTTTCATTACTGTATGTCGCCATGGTTGTACACATACAGCATGTATGCTTATAGCTGACTGGTCACAAGAACAAAAAGTGCAGTGATGGATAGAAGTTTTTTATTCTTCTTGGTCATAGTTTTGCTGCAGAGTCTGTTCGTGTTAACAGTTGACTCCCTTCACTTTGACTGCATATGGGCTAAGAGATCACTTTGAATGCATATGGGCTAAGAGACTGCTCATACAAAGTGATAACATGAACTGTTGTGTCAGTATTGCCATAAGCTTTCCCTGTGTGATGTAATTGTGTTACACATGTTGTCAAATTGAAAGAATTTCTCAGTTATTTTTTATCAATCTGTTTTGAATTATTGCTAGAGGTAAGTACTGTTGCTCGTATATTATACGAGGGGGTTTTGATAAGTCCTTAGCCTGACCAGGAAGGAAACAAGCTACAGCGACCAAACTCGGGATTTATTCAACACACTCCCCATGAAGCTCAATGCACTTCTTAGTCCATTGCTCTAATTTTTGTGAGCCACTCAAGAATTCAGAAAGTTGTCCGTCCAACCAGGTCTCCATGGCAGCGATGACCTCCATGTCTGAAAAAAAAATGGCGATCTTTCAGTTGTTTTTTTCAGTCCAGGGAACAGGTGGTAGTCCGATGGGGCTAGATCCGGAGAATAGGGTGGGTGATTAAGTCACTGGAAGCTGAGGTAGGCCAGTTTCTTCTGGGTTGCAAGTGCCCAGTGAGCCAGGGCATTGTTGTGCAAGAACAAGACCCCCTTGGTGACCTTCCCACCGTGTTTTTCCTACAAAGGGTCTTTCAATTGCACCAGCAGAGATGAGTAATACTCCGTGTTGATAGGTTGGCCCTTTGGAAGATTATAAATGAGGAGGATGCCATCTTGATCCCAAAAAATCAAAGTGAGAATTTTCCAGTGGATTTTTGTGCTTGAAATTTTTTGGGGAGGGGTGAGCAGCTATGCCGCCATTCCATTGATTGTTGCTTTGTCTCTGGATCATAGTGATATAACCAGGTTTCATCCATGGTCACCATTTGCAACAGGAAATAATTTGGATCGCGCTGAAAAATTCCATAAGTTTCTCAGACGACTGGCACCATTGACCTTTTCGATCCGCGTTCAGGCATTTCGGGACCCACTTTGTGGAGAGCTTCCACATGTCCAAATATCCATGAATGATGGACCAAACCCACTCATGAGAGATGCCCAGTTGCCCAGCTATTGATTTAGCCGAAATCTGGCAGTCCTCCAAGATTAGCTTGTGAATGGGATCAATAATCTCCGGGGTGGTCACTGTTTTGGGCCGTCCAGGATGAGGTGCATCACAGGTGGAAAAATCACGTTTAAACTGGGCCACCCAGTTTTTGGCGGTGGCATACAATGGTGCATGTTCCCCTAATGTTTCTCTCAGAATGGCGTGAATTTCCTTTGGCGCCTTGCCTTACAGGGGGGGGAGGAAGTGACAGCTCATGTCTCGATTTTGTTGAAATCGCGTGCGTCACCTGACATGCTTCCTTTCAGCCTCTGTAAGAAGAAAATATTTGCAATTCAGTACAAGAAGAGACCCCTCTTTCCAACGACACTATCGATTCCTTCGTACGACATCGGGAAGTAGGTCGGGCTAAGGATTTATCAGCACCCCTCATACAGAATTTATTAGAAGGATAAAATTTATAATTATGATTGTATATACAGTCTGTAGAAGAATTTAAATATTCCTGTCTGAATTGAAACATTAAAATACATATATATGTACTGTGTCCATCTTTTATGCATATCTTCGAGAAATTGCTTTAAGAGTTAATCTCATTAGAGGTTAAATTTCTTACTAATACTAATTATTGCATCATGCTGTTGTTAATTTCAGGGCATGTATTATAACTTTGAGATTTTCCACATGCGTGAAAAACAGATCCCAGTGGACAGTGTGGAAATAAAAGAAGTAATCCATGCATTTGCCTGGGAGCCTGTTGGCTCTAAGTTTGCTATCATTCATGGTGATGGGGCAAATATTAATGTTAGCTTCTATGGAGTTAAAACAGGCCATACACCATCCTTGCTCAGTAAGTGGTAACAGTTTCTTTAAAATAAAGTTATTATTTGTCTGGCAGATACACGTGGTGACTTACTGAAACTCATATTTGTTGCCAACTGACATTGGCTGATATACTTGGTCAGACTGTGCATGCAGCTCTCTCTTGCTTTCGTATCACTTCCCATTCAGGCCAGGTAGTGATTAAGAAAGCATTATCTCACCTACAAGGACTGCTACCAAGCACAGTTTGAATCATATATGGTAAAGTGTAAATTATATGTGCTATATAAAAACCCTGTTAACACCAACTAATTCACAATCCTACAATCTGTATTTTCTTTCTTTCACTTAGCTGCTACATGATTCGGTGTAATTGCACTTTTCAGGGATCTTACACCAGCATATCATTAAAGCGTACAGCAATAAATAGTTCTACAATATAGATAAATGTCAGTAATGCAAGATTTATTTGAAATGTGTAAAATATAAAATGGTATTAATACAGTGATAATAGAATTTGTAGTTTTAATTAAAAGATTCAAAATAAATTATATTATCATATTAATAATACCATTTTATATTTTACATATATTAACCCAAACCTGCACTTTTGACATGTATGTGTATTGTAAAATTATTTGTTGCTGTTTGTTCTAATGCTGCTTTGGTGTAAGCTCCCTGAAGATAGTGATTATGCCAAAACATCTAGGAGCCAAGTAAGGAGAAGGAATATATAGATTGTAGAATTGTGCATTTGTTGGTGTTACCAGAGTTTTAAAGTATCATAAAGAATGGTATGAAAAATGTGAAAATGTATCCTTATATTCTGTAACAACAGTCCCTAACCATCTGTGTTTTGTCATCCACAGACAAGTGTCTACTTTTCCATATATATTATTCAGGTTTGCCAGATGCTGATTTTGGGCGCACTTGCATAGTGGCGGAAAGCACCTGTTAGCTTTGTCATGTCTCCCCGTCTCGGAGTAGAGTAGAGTAATAATAGGGTTTGAGCTCTTTTGGTCCTGATGCACCTAGGCCATTAGACAGGCCCTTTATGCTCCATGCTCTGATGCCAAGTCATGGGAGCCATGTTCCTTTACTGAAGTTCCAGATTGCCCCCAGATTTAAGACTCCTAACATCCTCTGGGTCCTAGAAGATGAGCCCAAATATTTCCATCTCTTAAATTCCTTGGTAAATGACCCCCCCCCCCCCCCCACCCCCCCCCGGGCCCCCCGAGGACGCGCCCCCCCCCCCGCCCCCCCCTC
>Ga0131853_10011957_pt1 | contig 15881 bp, 13 predicted proteins | sample TergutLab28metaG_FD_92764 | JGI IMG/M metagenome (GOLD analysis project Ga0131853, IMG submission 92764) | Labiotermes labralis P1 segment gut microbial communities from Petit-Saut dam, French Guiana - Lab288 P1 (version 2) (version 2) | ecosystem: Host-associated > Arthropoda: Insects >...
GCATTTCTTTGTTACAGAGGCTGAAAGGAAGCATGTCAGGCGACGTGCGCGATTTCAACAACATGGAGACGTGAGTATCATCAAGTTCTTTTCCTGCAAGGCAGGAAATTCACGCCATTCTGACAGAAACATTAGGGGAACATGCACCATTGTATGCCACTATAAAAAACTGAGTGGCCCAGTTTAAATGTGGTGATTTTTTCACGTGTGATGCGCCTCGTCGTGGACAACCCAAAACAGTGACCACCCTGGAGATTATTGATCAAATTCACGAGCTAATCTTGGAAGACCGCCGGATTTCAGCTAAATCAATAGCTGAGCAACTGGGCAACTTACATTAGCAGGTTGGGTCCATCATTCATGAAGATTTGGACATGCGGAAGCTCTCCACGACGTGGGTCCTGAAATGCCTGAATGCGGATCAAAAATGTCAACATTGCCAGTCATCTGAGAAAAATTTGGAATTTTTTCGGTGTGATCCAAATGAGTTCCTGTCACGATTGGTGACCATGTTCGAAACTTGGTTATATCACTATGACCTGGAGACAAAGCAACAATCAGTGGTGGGGCGGCATAGCAGCTCACCCTGCCCCAAAAATTTCCGAGTCCAAAAATCTGCTGGAAAAGTTCTTGCCTCGATTTTTTGGGATCAAGACGGCATCCTCCTCATTGATTATCTTCCAAAGGGCCAAACCATCAATGTGGAGTATTCCTCTTCTCTGCTGGTGCAATTGAAGGACATTTTGAAGGTAAAAACGCTGCCGGAAGATCACCAAGGGGGTCTTGTTCTTGCATGACAATGCCCCGGCGCAGCGGGCACTTGCAACCCAGAAGAAACTGGTCTACCTGGGCTTCCATTGTCTTGATCACCCACCCTATTCTTCGGATCTGGCTCCGTTGGACTACCACCTGTTCCCTGGACTGAAAAAAACAATTGAAAGGTCGCCATTTTTTGTCCGATGTGGAGGTCATTGCTGCCGCAGAGACCTGGTTGGATGGACAACCTTCTGAATTTTTTTTTGAGTGGCTTGCAAAAGTTAGAGCAATGGGCTAAGAAGTTTACTGAGCTTCGTGGGGAGTATGTTAAATAAATCCTGAGTTTGGTCACTGTAGCCTGTTTCCTTCCTGGTCAGGCTAAGGACTTATCAGCACCCCCTTGTACATACATACATACATACGTACATACGTACATACATACATACATATGTAAAACATACATTTCATGGATACATAAGTGTGTCATAGAGACAGTATGATGTGAACATGTCATAAATGCATGTATACAAATTTGCAGCGTAATACTACAAACATTTTACAAAAACATTATGAATCATCTTTATCCATAACAAAATTCATCTACAGAGTAAAAGGAGTGTGTGTGTGTTTTTAGGTATTTCTTAAGGCTGCTTTAAGTTTTGCCTTGTTCTGGAGAATTGATGCATTAGGTGGTAAAATGTTGAAAATTTATGCCAGCATAGAATGTACTTTTTTGAAAACAAGATGAGTGGGCATTTGCTCTATGAAGATGATGCTTATTCCTGGTATTGTGTATAGATGAATTTGTTTGAAATATTCCCTGATTATTGATAATGAAGGTCATTAATGAAAGTGTATACTGGCATGGAATGTGTAGAATGTCTGTTTGTTTAAATAGACTTCTGTAAGAGGTTCTGGATTGTGCACCAGCCATAATTCTGACGATTTTCTATTGTAAAATGAAAATCTTCCCACTGTTACCCCCAAAAATAATTCTGTAATGCATGGAAAGGGAGAAATTACTTGACATTTGTTTTTTAGAATTTGGGAATTTGTAGTGAATTGTGGTGATTATATTTGTGTAACTTGTATTTTGTGTGTTGGCATGTTGGAAGGTTTTAAATTATAGTTAGGATATAAGTTATGTTGAGAAAGTTACACATGCTAACAACAGGAAGGCTGTATCTTGCAATATATCTTAGTAATGGCACATTCCTGTATGTTTGTATACGCTGATGCTAAGTGAACTCAAAAGGCGCTGAGTTAGGGGTTTTGCCTGTAGAATGGACGTACATTGTCTTTGTGATCCACCTTTTGACAAGTGTAGACGCAAAAACCAGAGTGTTCTGGGGAAGGCCTCAAAATGAGCCTTGTGCCCCAGATTTTCCTGTTCATACCAGGTGAGTGGTGTGTGGTACATCAATAATTCCAGACTAAAAGGCAAATGATTTAGAAGAGTTTTGTTGTTTTTTTCCCCCTCCCCAAATTTAGGGAAGACAAGGGAATTGAAATTGCGTAGATGATCTGCCTTCATGTTGCTAAGCCAAAGTGTGGTAGAACAGATTTAAATCATGTAGATATAATTTTTTTCTTTTGTGTGGTAGTGTAGGTATATTGAGAATATACATCCATACATACATACATATATATATATTTTACTAAGAGAAATGTAACCTGTATTCTGTCTGTGTTCTGCTGGGATGTAAGCTGTGGTGAAGTTTCAGGTATAATCCAATCCCAAGTACTTCCTTGTATGGGTTGTTTTATTACAAGAGTATTGGTAAATTTTTATGAGAATTTGATGCACTTAATGTGTAACAGATTTAATACTTATGATTGTTTAAAGCATGTGACATTGTGATAACAACTGGAGTATTTATTTTGAGGGAATTATTTTAATAATATACTTGTGAGATTAGTACATCTAGAGACAAGTAAATTGTATACCGAAAAAGTGGAAACGAGAAAGTTGTGTCAGTAATCAAACTCTAGTCTTCCTTCCTAAACCCAGGCTGTTATATTTTGATTCATATTGTTTAGTACTTCATGGAATTGGGGTCTATTGTTGTTGCAGTGGGACACACAGCAAATTATGCTGTTGTGGTGGCACAGCTGTACCTGCAAGGAGTCCATCGTGGTATTCATCTCTTCATTGTTCAGCTCAGAGACGAAGAAACACATGAACCTATGCCAGGTAGAGTGGAATAGTTCATTTTGCTCCCCACCCCCTGCCCCACACACAATAATCTAGTATCATTAATCTTCTCTTGTTTAGATCTACAAATGAATGCCAGTCACATAAAATTAAAAATCTACTTGAATTTGAAATGGTTATTTCCAGGGTGATCATGCCATGGGTTGCGTGATTAGTTGCCAGACTGTTTCCATTAAGGCTTCAGTTAATTTCCAAAGCAGTCTATGTGGGATTTATGGTGGACAAAATGGCAGTGAGAAAGTTCTGTCCTTGTGTAATTTGGTTTTTCCTTTTCAGGATCATTCCAACAATGCTATATGTTCATTTAGCTGTCCCTGATGTTATATAATCTTAACAGTTGATAGCATTTTTAAGTCACACACTTGAAAAAAACTTTTGTCCACGAGTGTGTACCACACATAAATCAGTAACATGAATGCTATGAGTTATGAGGTTATTGTGCTGGTGGGTATTGTAAAACTGTCAGATTTGAGGTCTCGCGGCAGTGTGCTTGGGGGTTCAAGCCTTCTGGGATATGATGCTTTGTTGCTGGGTGAGTTGTTCACAATGTTTTGAAGGAATATGGTTCCTTCACCTTTAGGAGTAAGTGCTTAAAGAGGGGGACTGCAAATTTGCTCTGAGCGTGGTATGTATGCTTTGTCATTAATGTGAAATGAACATATTGTATGTTAATTCTCTTTCAGGTATTAAAATTGGTGAAATTGGTACAAAACTGGGTATGAAGACTATTAATAATGGCTTCCTTGTGCTTGAAAATGTCCGCATTCCTCGTGAACAGATGCTGATGAGAAATTCCAAGGTGCTGGAGGTAAGAAATACACATTTGTGTGCCATCTTGAGACACGTTTATTTTTCATTTTCATTTTCAAACAAATGTTAAATTGACTGAATTATTATGGTATATTCTATGGTTTGAAAAGTTTGCACTAGGAGACAGCATCGTTTTTTTTTGGAGTGATACAGTCTATCAACCCTTCAACACCAGCCTCAGCACCCACTAGTGACCTTTAATTCTTCATATGTTGTTGGCTTCTGGACTTAATACTGACTTACACAGCATTCAATTAATCTGCTGTCATGAACAGTTTCAAGTATTTGAATAAAGGTAGACCAACTTGATGACACATGCTTTATTATGTCAACTTACTGCTCAACATGTTTCGGATGTTAATACATCCATCTTCAGGAGCTTGCGACTACTTGGTGCATTATTGTGTAGGCTGTAATGATAGAGGTTTATGTGTTAATTTATATATCTGGTTGTAAGTGTTATACCTATATTGTGTGTAGTGTGTGGCTCTGAGTGAGTGTGTTTCTGCAAGTGTGTGGTGTCCTGTAGTTCTTGAACATTTTGTGTGTGGTTGAGCAGTAAATTGACATAATAAAGCAAGTGTCATCAGGTTGGTCTACCTTTATTCAAATATCAAGATGATGCACGGTCCAATACGCGTAAGTTTCAAGTATATAGTAATGTCATTGCTTTGCATGTGCAGACATACATCTGAGCTTTCTGTCAGTGTATTAATATGTTTTATATCTCAAATTTTAATGCATTTGAAGCTACTGATCTCTAAATCATTTTTAAGAATGTATGTATAATATATAGAGCACTAGACTTGCTATGTGCTGCATATTACATTTTGTATTTTATTATGAAACTAATTATTTTCATATTCTGTGTGAAGTGTTACATCTTTATCTTTAGATTACTATTATGATTTGTATCTGAATGATGTTGGTTATGAAGTATTGATTTGTGTAATGAGAAACAGTATCCCTTCTCATATTTTGGTTAATGGGGTGTACTGTCAGCACTATTTAACCTATATGAACATTTTTTACACTGATTGAAAATAGAAGTCCCAAGCTATTGGGTGGTGTATATCGAAAAATGTCAATTCTAATGCTATTCGTCACTCCATTTCTTCTTGACCTAGGCAGAAGTTTGCATGTGCACTCAAGATCACTTGGTGCATTATATTCTCTCTGTGGTCATATGCCTGCGTTTATCTTGCAGAATTTGGTAGATAAGCTTTATCTCTTGGCGCTGTTATACATTAATGTTCATTATGGATTTAGAGTGATGTTTATTGAATGGGCTTATTGAAAGAAAGTTATCTTCACCTTTTGCCACAGTGTTTATTATTCCTTCCACACATAAATATTTCTTAGAAACAAGAGATGTCTGCTAGTAGACAAAACATGGAACAATAGTTCTGTATATGAATGGCCACTTGTTACTGGCTGCAACCTGAGTTATTATGCTTGTAATTATGTTTCACTTTTCCCCTTGGAGTGTCTGCTAGGAATATTTTTAGGTAGGAAAGTTTTGAACAAAGAGATAAGTAAACATAATCAAATTCTGCACTCTTGCTCCATAAATTGTAAAGCTTCTGCTTGTAATTCCCATGATAATTTGAAATCATGACAATTTTAGGAAAGTATTGCATTAATTGGAAATCTGTATAAAGTTTGTGTGAGACATGTTAATATCAATCTGTATACATTTCCTAACACGTTAACAGTTTGTTTGCTTTTAAATTTTGCAGTTCATATTTAAAGCATCTGTAGAGGGACGTTGCATCCTTGGAGGTAAACATTTAAATGTTCTCCGTCCATTGACTAAGGTTGTTTCAAATACCCATTGTTCTGAAGGGTTAAATTTAAAACTTTAATATCAAGTGGGGCCATTTGCTTTCCATTTGGTTATTTGTATATCATAAATTGTTACACTTCTTTACTAAATCCACTGTAAGTACATGTTCTTTTGAAGTCATTATTGTCATCTCTTAAGCTGCCACATAATTAACCATTCCACCCCTTCTCCATATTCATATTTCATCCTTCAGCCCTTGATACTTTATAATATTAGTAAATGAGAAGTGTTGCTAAATGAAACCCTCAAGTTTTCTGCTGTTACTGAACCACATGCTAGTGACATCTGGTACATATTTTGTGAACTTGACAGAAATGCTTGTGGTAGAAGGTAAAGTTGTCCTGGTGCATGTAATTAAGGCATCTAGGGGGGAGTAGAGTTATGGCTTCTGTCATTCTTAACCTCAGCATTAGATGGAGGTGAGTGGTCAGCCTCATGCCTCCGCTGCTTTACTCCCAGGGAAAGAGTCCATTGTATATGTCAAAAAGGAGGCTGAGTGTGCACCAGAGTCAGTCTGGACATTTTGGAGGGAGAAAAATCACTTTCCCCTTCCACGATTTGAACCCCAGATCATCCAGTTCATAGCCCAGTCACTGAGTCACTGTACTGAATATGCTGTCCAGCTCCAATAATAGTGGTAAATTTTGTGAAGTATGCTCCTTGTCATGGGGCATTTTGCTGATGTGTTTTATGTCCTTCTGTTATTTGACAGATCTTGGATTTATAAATGCTGTTGTGTAAATGTATATGTGAAATTTTTCCTAAAGCTATAAAAAAATTATAAAATAGCTTGTAGTTATTATAGTTCTGTTATTCATTACCATGAATTGCTGTCTTAACATTCTTTGCATGCCTGTGTCAGGGGTGTTATATGTTACCACTCCTTGGATTAGACCAAATTGTTTTTTACTGAAATTGACACTACTGGTGAATATGTAGTGTCTCACCATACAAATTTTGTAGCTTAGAGTTCCAGTAATTCATCTTTTATCACCATCAGCAACTTACTGACCATCAAATCACACTTCAGGACCACACATTAACTGTGTGTTACACTTGATAAGATGGTGTGACTGTCATATCTGTATTGTTCAAGATAAATTAAGATACAGTTTTCCTTGTGCTTGAGCACCCTGTCATGAAGATGTATGGGGCAGTGGAGGTACAGATCCTTGTCTTTTTAATCTTGGCACCAGGTGGTCAGCTTCACACTCTGTCTCCTTTACTCTCACAGGAAGATCCTTTACTTCAAGATATTTTTCCCCTTCTCTAAAGTGTCCAGACTGACTCTAGGGCCCACATGACCTCCTATTCATTGGGTATCAGGGGCTGTTTCTTGAATGGTAAATTGGCAGTGGTGTGCAGGTAACTGCTGAGCTCCATGTAGTGCAAAGGTTAAGAATGAGAGGATATATCCCACTGTTCTCCTTATGTTTTCAAGACGTGGACAGGGACAACTTTACCCTTTTTTCTGTACGTTTACTAATATTGATTGTTTAGTTCTTCCCAAGTTGGAAATGTGTATGTCTGTCTCTGTCTCTTGTTGGTCTGTTAAACTAAAAGGAGCACTTACACCATGTGCAGGGGCAGATTAACTGTGAAGCTAATGAAGCTTGAGCATCAGGGCCCCCCACTTGCATGGGCCCCTTCCAAGTCCCTTTGAATGACTCCAGAAATGCACTAAAAATGCCCAAAGTCTTAGAGCTCATATATGAAGGAAACTTAATTGAGGTTTTCCAAAGTTTTGCAATAGTCCTGAAAATTTACATGACATTACCATTAATGAATTGTGAAACTGAAACATATCTAGATCATCAATAATAAAAAACAAATTTGAATCAAACTGCTAGAGGAAAGACTGAGTTATCTTTCTATTTTGTCTACAGAAAATTATATTACAAAATCATTGTCATATGAAGATGTGATAAAAAGAGTATGCAGCTAGTTTTGTAGCAAAAATGTGTTATAGAAGTGTGTCAGGCAGTTAATTAATAAAAAGATCATGTTTTTTCCCCAGATTTTGTGATGTTTATGGTATTTGTCAGCTTTTTTATATTTGTTAATTTGTTGTGGTTTCTTTTCTCATTCTAAATACATATTCACTTTCATGCCTAATTTTGTATTCTTTGACTTAAAGATGGCCCCAGAAATTGTATAACCTTCAGGCCTCACAAAACCTGATTCTGCCCCTGACCATGTGTAATTACTCACAGTAACTACAAAAAGAGCCATATACAGGTCTTTTTTGACTGAATAGAATTTAGCAAAAAATGTAACAAAATGTCATTTGAAAGAAATATTGTACTCCAAAGCCTTGTTTTATGGCTTTTTTCTTTAACACTCCTTACCAATCTACATACATCTTAATTTATGCCCTCTCACTTTTGGTATAACGCCCTTTGGATGGCTGTGTTCTATTGTGCATACCCCTTATTTCTGTAGGGAAATGTCTTTTGATTTATGTCCACTTTTCTCAGGCGAAAACAGGCCTTGGTGTATTTAAAAATAATTGTGATTAAACTACTAAGAAATGTTAGTATCTAAGTATATATACAGAAGTTTATGTGTCTGCACACATATGTGTGTGTGTGTGTGTGTGTGTGTGTTTGTATGCATGTGTTTGCAGGCAGGAATGCAGTACATACTTGTGTATGCAAAACTGAACAAACATGTAAACACCTTTATTTTCTTGGCAATAATCACACATCGAATCGTATTTATCTTGTACATATGTAAATCTGGCACCGTTGGTGACGGTGTGTGATGTGCATTGATGTTTTGGTCAGGACGTCTAGAGCGCATTGTAAGAAGAGTTCTGTAGATTGCTATCAGTCTATTTACTTCATTTTTGCACTTCAGGATGGCTCCTATGTCAGATCTCCAAATGAAAAGCTGGCATATGGGACTATGATGTTTGTTCGAGTGGTGATGCTGCGAAGTGCAGCTACTGATTTGGCAAAAGCATGCACCATAGCGATACGTTACAGTGCCGTGAGGAGACAATCTGAAATGAAACCTGGGTGAGTACTGTAGCAAGACCTGATGTATAGTGTTGTGGCAGTATGATTCACGCTTTGGACTCTTTCACTATCAGATGAGTAATGAAGAATTCAAGTTTCAACATACACCATTATGGTGGATTTGAGGGAGTGGCTATGTCTTCTTTCAGAAATAATTTCTTTCATGGATTTCGTAATATGAGACTAGCCAACAAGTCTCGAAGAAATGTGGCAGAGTTCAGGTATTGGTAAGGACAGCAATAGGAAAATTGCATTCACCAAGAAGTCAAGAGCGGATTAAGTTTGAGGAACAATTGCTACTGCTGTGTTTAGAGTCCTTTATTTTCCTGTCTCCAGTCCAAACACCCTAAGATTATGTATATGTAACTGTAATTTTTTCCTCTTACTTTTCCTCCCTCATGTCTGTTCTGCCTCATTTCCCCCTCTTGTCCTTCTCCGGTACTACAACCAGATTCAGGCCTTGGCTCCCTCAACTGTGTTATTCCGCTGGTTCCTAACAGCTTTGGCTAATGTGAACTATTGTTTTACATGTTGTTTTGTCTGCATGTAAAACGTGGGCTTTCATTGCAAAGGAAGACCATGAGATTTGGTCAGAAAGTAAGTTTACATTTATTATGATTTTGTAACCGAATAATTTTCTAGTCTCCATGGCAGTTGAGACAGGCGTCCTACTGGAACAAGATCTGAGAAGAAATCCCTAGGCTTCTATTCAAAAACTGCTGCAACATCCCAGCCAGAATTTGTTTATGCACTGAGAAATTTCAGGCCTTTGGTGGTTGAGCATTTGAGGGGACCAGGGTTGGAGCCTATGGGCAGTCTGTAGGAAGAAGGCTCAGCTTTTCCCTAGGCAGATATGCAACAGTTTTTCAGGCTGAGATATATGCTATCTTGGCCTGTGTCTGTGAAATTCAGTTTCAGAATAGATTGGAAAAATACATGAGTATCTGCTCTGATAGTCAGGTGACTTTGAAAGCTCTTAAGGCCCTCAGGACAGCGTCTCGCTTGGTCCATCAGTGCCAAAAGTTTTTGAATGACATCTATACCTGGCATGCAGTGGGGCTGTACTGGGTCCCTGGACATGCTGGAGTGTGAGTTAATGAGATCACCGATGAGTTTGCAAGGGGCGGCTCTGTTCTGGGGTTTCTTGGACCTTAGCCGGCCCTGGAAGTCTCTAGACAAGACATACAAAAAAGGCTTTGTCGCTGGTTGGTTAACCAGCATTGGACAAGATGGCGAGGCCTTGGTGACACCCAAAGACAGGCTTGAGAACTAATCTCGGGACCTAGTTTAGGTGCCTAGGTTAAATTCCTGATCTTTAATAGGACTCAATCCAGGGCTGCTGGACAAACCATTGTGTAGGAGGTGTGGAGTGAGAGAGGAAACCTCAGCCCAAATTCTTTGTGAATGTGAAGCTCTGGCCTCACTCAGACATGTGTATCTGGGCTCCATTTTGCTGGAGCCTGAGAATATTAAGAACATAAGCTTGGGGGCCATCTGGAACTTCAGTAAAGTTATGGGGCTCCCATGATTTGACATGGGACACAAAGGGCCTGCTAATTAAGGCCTAAGTGCATCGGGACCACAAGGTCCCGAACCAAAGTGCTATCTATCTATCTATCTGTCTGTCTGTCTGTCTGTCTATCTATCTATCTATCTATCTAAACTATCTGTCTATCTATATCTACCTACCTACCTACCTACCTACCTGCATATCCATCTATCTAATCTATCTATCCGTCTATCTATCTGAGCATTTGAGGACCCTGCTGTTACCATCAGTGCACACTGGTGCTGTGGAATCCCCAGAAACTTTGCATAACCATCAAGAGAATGAGACATGATATGACAATGATGTGCCAGCATTGTCCAGGAAGCAGTATTCCCTGTGCTGGAAGGCGTCAAACCACCCTCCAGACAGTTATCCTCCAGAACTCACTAAAGGGCCACAAATTTGGGCCACAGAAAGATGTGATGGCTGTTGTGGTTCTGTGGTTCCAGCAACAGCCAGGGGAGCTCACATCAGATCATTTGAGTGGAATGCATGCCTCAGAGCTCATAGGCAAAATTTTCATTGGCCTATTCCCCTTTATCCAAAAAAATTCCCACATGGGTTTCATTTTAAAAGCCTCACCTACACGTTAGTATGAAATATTGTTTATAAGTCAACAATCACATATGTGGTGACAGCGTGAAACTGAGAGGTTATACCCAGCAAATTTAATGTACTCAGAATCTGTTTTCATTCTTTGAGAAAAGCAGAATTCCTGACAACAGTTCAATGCCTATTTTAAATTTATTATTTTATTTTTGTTTTTATCATTGTTCTTCCAAGACAGCTGTAAAGACAGTTTCACAAAACATAAAAAATTCCTCCAGTTACAAACTACCAATGAAAGGACATAAAAAAAGAGGTAGGAAGAACAAATCACATCTGGTATACTTGTTAAAGTAAAAATGAACAAGAGAAGTAATTTGTTTGTGAATATTTTGAGAGTATAGTTCAGTTCACTTCACTTCACTTTACACTACAACACAGACAGAACACAATTACAGGACTAACAAAAACAGAGCAGATACAACGTGAGGCATATGTGAGTGTTGACTCAGCACCCTCATGATGATGGTGGTGGTGGTGGCAGTGGCGGCGGTGGCGGTGGTGGTGACAATGTTTTAAACAAGAAACAACAGTTTAACGTAGAGAGACGAAAATTGCCTAACAATAAGAACAGTTCACAGCAGAATTATTTGTAACATGTAATTAGCATGATTAACTAAATATATCATTAAGCAAAACTGAATATACTATATCAGTATCTCTACAGATGACATTAGCAGCCAATGTGCATCTAGCAGAAGGACAGTTGCAGTGTTTAAGATCAATATTAAACAAAGTAGTAGTAGTAGTAATAATAATATACAAATAATTATCATAACAGTAGTTGAGAGAAGAACTTATTAGATTTTTCTAAATTTCTTATGTGTTAAATTTGTCAGATGTGGTCTTGCCACCACGTTTATAATCATTGGTTATGAACAGTATTGCATACATACAAGATGTGTCTAAAAAGTTCGGTGAATGGTCCGATATCTCAACGGCAACATGGGCCAGATGCGTGCGAATGCATATGGCTATCCAGAGATACGTCGAGAAGCACCACGTAGTGTAGAATACACGTGACCCTCAGGGTAAACCCGCTGCGGGTAGTTGAACGTAGTCTTTGTGAGAGGTAGGGTCACAGTGCAATGGAGCAACGAGTGCACATCAAGTTCTGCTACAAATTAGGGAAAGCGGTGACGGAGATGCATGAAATGTTGGTGCAAGTGTACAGGACGGAAGCCGTGAGCAGAAAATGTGTTTACGACTTGTTCAAACGCTTTTGCGACGGGAAGGAAACGACTGAGGATGAGCCACGTTCGGGTCGGCCGTCGACAAGCAGAACCTCAGACATGATCGAGCGAGTGCGACAAATGATGGCACAAGATCGGCGAGTGACTTTACGATTGATGGCAGAGGAATTGGGCATTAGCAAGGACACGGTGCACACCATCATCCACGAAGATTTGGGTAAGCGGAAGATCTGTTCCCTGTTTGTGCCGCACAAGCTGACAGACGAACAGAAAGCAAAACAGATGGAAACTTCGGATGATATCATTACCATGTGTGACCAGATTCCATCCTTTCTGCGAACCATCATCACAGGGGATGAGACCTGGTGCTACCAGTTTGATCCGGAATCCAAGCGGCAATCGATGGAATGGCATTCACCGTCTTCCCCACGACCCAAAAAGAGTCACCTGCAAAAGTCCAAGGTCAAGACAGTGTTGATCGCTTTCTTCGACAGTGATGGCATCATCCATAAGGAACTCGTTCCTGCGGGTCAAACTGTGAATTCCGCATTCTACAAGGAAGTTTTGAAACGGTTGCTACAACGCATCCACCATGTTCGGCCAGAGTTGCACAGGACTGGACAGTGGACGTTGCTGCACAATAACGCGCCTGCGCACTGTGCGATCTGTGTGCACCAATTCTTGGCTCAGCACAGTGTACCTGCTCTCGATCATCCACCATACTCCCCTGATCTGGCGCCTGCAGACTTCTTTCTGTTTCCCCGCCTGAAGAGCATCATGAAAGGTGCACGTTTTGCAGACGTGGCAGCAATCCAAGAACGTGTGACAGCGGTTCTGCAATCGATTCCTAAAGAGGCCTTTGCTGACAGTTTCCAGAAGCTTTATGAACGTTGCCAAAAGTGTGTTGTGAAGAATGGCAATTATTTTGAAGGCCAATAAATTTAATTTGTTTGTATCTTCTGTTTTGTTTGTTTTCTGATACCATTCACCGAACTTTTTAGACACACCTTGTAATGTGTAGAGGTGACACATTTGCATTCAGAATTTTGGTACACAAACCTGTTCAAAAACGTCCACTTAGAAGACCAGGAAATGTAGAGATAATGTTAAATTGGAAGTCATGGGTACAGCTTGTGAGGGTGGGAGATATGACCTTGTTTGTGTTCATGATCATATCATTTCTGGCTTGTGTATGAAGGGTGCTGAACCTTAAGGTTCTTAGTTATGGAAACTGTGTTCACACATTACTGTCGGTTATATAATTTTCTTCTCATGGAGATTATTGAACATGACAATTCGATACACAGTATAGGTCATTAACTAGTCTTTATCGACTTTTGGGATACATATTAATTTTTTAGTATGAAATGCAAAACGAGAAACAAATACACATAGAATTAATTTTTTAAAGCTCACTTGCTACCTAAAACATTTCTAATGAGTAAAGTTTTTTTTATGTATGTACCTTCTATTATTTTTGATGGATAAAAGTGTGTCCTTATTACAGCTGTGGACTGAAACAGTTTCTGTGCCATCTTATCTCCACAACCACTGTAGCTGTTTTTGCATTACATAACACTGAAATACAGACATATTTTCTAGAACACATTCCATCCATAACTAATGGAGATGCTGTCCACAGTCAAACCAGGTGATAAAGGTACTCTGCCACAGTATTTTAGAGACTTCATATTTTATCAGTTGAAGAACTAAAACACTAGGTTTATGGTAATCTAGGCTACTTTGGCTATGGCCCAATTTGATTCCAGGAGTCCTTCCTTCACTGTGTGTACAAAATGAATACAATTTATTCAGTGGTTGAAGAATGCCCCATCATTTTCATAACCCAGCTCCACAACACTAACATTTGCAGGATTTCAGGCTTTTGCAGAAGTATGAACATGATGGTCTTCTGGGATGATAAAGTGATGATGGGCACCAGTGTTTCCTCTCTTCCACCCCCATGAGGGGGCAACAGTTTCCCTTATAATAATTAGGAGGATGAAACTCTTCAGAATAGAAAGGGCCGTGAAGTGGAAAAACAGCTTCTTTGTCCATTTCCAGGTCTCCCTCCTAATGGACTGACTGGAGATGAGAAGAAATTATCCATGTATTTTCAGTCCTTGCAGTAAGTCATGTTTCAATTGCATGATTGCAGCAATTTCATGAGTCCTACTTTGACTAAATACTCTAATGTTGTATGCATGTCCTTTCATATCATATTGCTTGTAGATTTTATCCAAAGCTTTTTGTGTTTCATTGGTACATACTGTTTGGATGTCTTTTTGCTTCAAGAATATAATAATTCCATCAACTGCTGAAGTTGGGCTGTAATATTTAGCACTTGCATTACTGAATTTGACATATGCAAGGTGTGAGCCCAAATTTTCAGGGCTGGCCATGTGGGGTGCTAACTGGACATAACATGGCTGTGTGTTGCTAGGTATGGTTCAGTTAATTCATTGTGTTTTAGTGTGATGAGTGTCACTGCAAGAGAATGTTGCATTTTTATGCAATTGGCTTCTAAGTGTGTTGGTGCTGAGTGTTTTCTCTGATCATTTAGCCCAGTGAAATGGCAGACCATAACAAGCAGACAGTTTGTAGCATTGAAGAGATGGCTTCTGAGATTTATGAAATGTCTCCGTCATTGGGTGAATATGCATGAGAATCAGTGTGTAATATCATATATTGTACTGTGAGTATCTCTTGTTCTTCAAGTGTTCTGTTTGAATAAATCTTTATATTGTGCAACTGGAAGGTACAAAAAAAACAGTTTTGCATGTTTGGCACATTGAAACAAGTAATTGTGCAGTGTTATGTTCTGTCCAGTGAAGGGATAAAAAAATATTGCTATTGCTTTACCCTCTGGAAAGACCCGGTACCCACTTTACAGGAGGCTGGGTGGGCTCCAGGGCTGGTCTGGACAGGTGGAAAGTCTCGTCCCCACCGGAATTTTTTTATTAACTACAACTTTATTGATCCATCAGTACACAAATACAATGGTTGTATGGAAGATATCTCAGTAATGTATTGTTAACAGACTATTGTCCTTGTGTTCGAATTGCATTGTTCGTTTGTTACCCTAGGCCCTTAGGAGAACGCCGTTATGGTGGTGATGTCATCGGTCGGAGGAGTCCTTGCAGGTATGGTACTGTGACTCAATTAACCTGCAGCTAGAGGGAACACAGTTTCTGCAGGTGATGTGTGTCGGAGATTATATTATCTCCAAGTAATTCCCAACCTTTTTGCACCGGCAGGTTATTTGATATGCTTTCCATCGGGCACGCCTCATGAAATCAGCGTAGTTGATGGTCGATACTCGATGCCAGTGTTGTTTACAGTAATATATCATGTGGGCGAGGATCCACAAAATTGCCCGATGCCTCTGTGGTGGCCAAAAGTGAAAACTCAGATGGACGGTCCACTCCGGTAGAATGTATTTCGGGTCCATGCGAAGGATGATCGCTCTTCTGGAACGGGTCCACCTCCAAATGTCGGCCCCTTCGCTACGCTCAGTCAGCCTGTGAATCAGTGTCTACTCGACCGCAATGTTGGCAGTTCGTGGTACTTTGTTGTATCTTGGCTAGTCGGTCGTTGGTGGGTATGAGATCATGAATAACCATAAACCAGGCTAATTGTAAGTTCCTCCGATGACCATACTGCGTGTAGGTTCGCCCACACCTTAGACCATGGGGTGGTTGGGTGTTGTGTCATGATCCGTGCATCCCGTGCCCCTTTCAATGCCAATGCCATACTGTGTAGTGAGGCATAGCATAGATATGTTTGTGGAAGCATTGGGGGGGGGGGGGGCCCCATTTTGTTCAGGGGGGGAAAGTTGTGCCATTTTGCCGGGGTACACATCCGGGTAAGCTGTTTTGGGGGGAAA
>Ga0131853_10011958_pt1 | contig 15880 bp, 6 predicted proteins | sample TergutLab28metaG_FD_92764 | JGI IMG/M metagenome (GOLD analysis project Ga0131853, IMG submission 92764) | Labiotermes labralis P1 segment gut microbial communities from Petit-Saut dam, French Guiana - Lab288 P1 (version 2) (version 2) | ecosystem: Host-associated > Arthropoda: Insects >...
CGGACGCTTGTGAGTGCGGTAATGAACCTTCGGGTTCCGTGAAATGCGGGGAATTTCTTGACTAGCTGCAAACCAGTTAGCTTCTCAAGAAGGACTCTGCACCATGCAGTAAGTAAGTAATGCCGGTCCCAGTGGCTGCGCAGTCTAAGGCGTAGGTCTATGGCCACTTGCCTGCTGAGATTGTGGGTTCATATCCCACCGGGGGCATGGATGTCTGTTGTGTCTGAGTGTTGTGTGTTGTCAGGTAGAGGTCTCTGCGATGAGCTGATCACTCATCCAGAGGAGTTCTACCAACGGGTGCATCATTATGTGTGATCTAGAAACCTCAAGCATGAGGAGGCCATGGCCCACGTCAGGCTGCAGCACCAAAAACAAACAAAATATTTTAATTAATTAATTTAAAAGATGAAACAAATACCTAATTTTGTAGTAAATGATTTACACTTGCTTTTTTTTTCATACATATTTCCACTGCAATAGTTTTGGTCAAACAGTGAATGCTGAGCATTGCTGCCAATTTTTATTTACTTTAACATAGTATTTCGAGTTTTGTACTTGTTTTTGTAACAAAACAGCACCATTTGCAGTGTTGTACATGCTCTGGGAAGCATTCTTCATGAACACTCTTCTCCCACTTGACACACACTGTTCTGGGTCACTGCCATTTAAATGGTCCATGTTTTGTTCTCTACATAACACATACAGCAATCCTGTTCCTTCTTAGCAGGCAGTTTTCTGAGGTTTTAAATTAATATAATAAGTCAGACACAACTAGAGCATGTATGATTTATTTTTACAAGGTGTAGTTTGAGTGACTACGTGTTTTGGCTCCCTTCACTAGGCCATCATCAGGTCTTAAGTCTTTATCGAGGAAATTGTACAATGTATAATATGATAAAATATGTGAAGTTTTACTGTTATTCAGCGAGATCTCGGTTTTGTCTAAAAGCGTATAATAATGTCTTTTCTTCCAACATTGAATAATGTGAATGTAGTAAAAATATATTATAAAACTTAACTTATATGTTAGTTAAGTTTTGTGTTAGTTAAGTTTTATAATATATTTTTACTATATTCACATTATTCAGTGTTTGAAGAAAAGATGTTGTTATAAGCTTTTAGACGAAGACGAGATCTCGCTGAATAACAGTAAAACTTCACATATTTTATCATATTATACAATTTACAATTTCCTCGATAAAGACTTAAGACCTGATTATGGCCTAGTGAAGGGAGCCAAAACACGTAGTCACTTAAAAACTATACCTTGTAAAAATAAGTCATACATGCTCTAGTTGTGTCTGACGTATTTATATTTATTTAAAATTGTATCTAGCACAATGGGGATGGCCCACTTAAAGAGTTTTCTGACGTGTTTTTAATCAGTGTCTACATTTCTTATGCCTGATATTCCAGCTGTATTGTACGTTACTTGTAGTGCATCAATAAGTGTTGTTGCATGATCCAACCTAGACATTCATTTACTTCTAGTAGGTGTTTTGTTTGTTTAAATGAAATAACTATTCAGGACTGTTCCCATGAAATGTTAAAACATTTTTTTCCAGTATTTTTTCAAGATATGTATACACCATAGCATCTATTGTGTCATTTCTACCTATATGGCATTGTAGCTCTGTCAAGTGGAAGGCTTTGTTACAGTTTTTGTTGACAAAAATGCACACAAGTACATTCAGAGCTTTCTGCCTTGCTGTGGGTGGACAGGAGAAGCACAGGAGGATGTGAACTTTTTATGACCAGCAGCAGCAAGACTAGGGCCCTTGCAAAATATTTTTGCTCCTTAACTTTAGACTTGCTCTGAAAAGACAGGGGAAGAAAGTTCTTAGTTCCACTGATAGTGCTTGTGTAAGTCTTTGGGCAAGTGGGACTGTCACAAAAGTATTGTCTATGAAAATATGTCAGCCTTTACAGATCTAATTTCCCATTTTCAGTAACGTCTTTGCAGTTGCATTCATTCTGTTGGCATGTACAGAATGTGACGATTCCTTGCCATTCTCAGGATTTTGTTCCATTCCTCTCTGGTATGTACTTTTTCCTGCCACCCTTTTCCACCAACTATTCTTCCATCCTCTCTCACCTCAACTTGCCATCTATTTCTTGATCTACTTCTCAATCTTGTTGTTCCCAATTCACATACAATACCCTATTGGGAATTCTATTTTCTTCCATTCTCTGTTCATGCCCAAACCAACGTAATCTATTTAACCTTATTTTCTCTATTATAGCAGGTTTTTTAACACTTGCATAAATTTCTTTATTGCTTAATATCCTCCAATTTTCTTTTTCATTGTCATATACTGGGCCTAAAATTCTTCTATACACTTTCCTTTAAAAAATGTTCAGTTGCTTTCTATCTCTCTTTGCTTTGCAGTTGCATGGGATAAACTATGTTGCCTGATGACACTCTTTTCTTCCATATTATTTGATCCCACAACAATGATACTGGTAATTGTATAAATACTCGTCTGATTGTTTGTGCCTGCTAGGCTCTTAGGCACAATGAGCTGTTGATGTGGCATTGAGTGGTGCCTGAAAATATATCGGAACAGAAAGTAACAGCCATTCAAGCAGACTACTTACTATTAAACTTATTCTTCCTTCTGTCTTTGTGTTGCATAGTTTCCTTGTATAGAGGTGGTGTTATATTTCAGATTGATGGCTGTCTTATCAATGAACACCAAGATCACAAATACTTGGGATATGTTTCAGCGTACCAGACTACACGGTTTCACATCGTATTTGTATTCCACTGTAGTGTAGTGACTAGGTGAAAGGCTCTGTGACCTGCAAATCAAGATTGATTTACTGGAAGAGGCAGGTAGGCCCCATCTCCTCTACAGTGATAAACTGTCACAAGAACCACACCTGTGTCCAACGCATATGGGACTCTGCCCCCAGGTGTAGGGTGGCCAGACCCTGAAGCTGATCACTCACCTCCATTAAGTGCATGCACCTATACCTGCACTGTTCCATGTGCCTTCTTGATGTGAAGCTCAATTAAGCACAGGAGCAACTTTACCTTTTTTAGTTTTGTGTTTTTGGAGCCAGAGGTACTTCCTGATGAAAACATTTACTCTTTTAACCCCTATCCTAGTGGGAAGGGTGTTTAAATTTTAGCACGTGGTTTATGAAAAATATAGTATTTGAACAGAAAAATATAAAATTATGAAATAAGTGGCATTTTGTCTAAATAAAACAGATTATGCAGCATGTCTAAAATATGCAGTAAGTTTCTTTGTTGCCTAAATATGTAAATATATAAATTGTGTATGCAAATGCAAGTCTGTGTAAGGTTAATCCAGGTTCCATTGCAAGCAGATTTTACTATATAGATTGCTTTTGGTTGTTGTATTTAATTAAAAGAACAAACTATCAAACCCTGTTACAGATACTAATTTTTATGTGTCTTAGAACATTCATTTGTGTCTTTAAGTGTGTGGATTTGAGTATGTGAATAGTTCTTTGCCCTCCAAGCTTTAGATGTATATTGCACAATGTCCCACAGTCGTGTTGTGAATGACAATGTGTGGTTTTTCATTCTGCTGTATTAACATATAGGCTGAAGTTTGAATATATTATTAAAGAGCTAAGGTTCATAGTAAGTAATGTAATTTTCTATGACAAGGGCTGAGCTGATTACATTTACATTACTATTTGTACCTTTATACAGTCTTCTTTGTCAGATCCTGTACCGTATTGTAGAGACGTTCATACCAACGGCCCACGGTCTGTAGTTTATGAGGAAGTTGAGCTTTAATACGTTGTATTAACCCTCTGAATCATTAAGTTCATGTGAAAAGTGTTTTAAAATTTTAGTTCCTACCTCACAGTAAACACTGTATTGTCATGACAAATACCTGCTGCTTAATATTTTTAAGCAGACAATCACTGTTGATTGTGAGACTGCATGAAACACGTACATACACTGTGTTGCGGAAAGTGTAAAGTTTTTGTATATTAAAAAATACAGTACATAGAGTAACCACTATGTTTTGAAAGTGTTAACATAAACTTGTCTAAGTGTTTGCCAGGAGAACATTAAAAAACACTAAACAAAAATAATATTATCAAAGTTGAATAATCAACAAACCAGGGGTACACAAATACTGGACAACTAAAGTATGCACAGGGGTGCATAATATTTTCGTAAGGATTAATCCCGTCCGTCCGCCCCCCCCCCCCCATGTACAAAAATGGGTATCAGTTCACATGCACCAAGCAGAAAGCACCAGATAACAGTGAGGTTTGCAGGTTACACCACAATTTTCAATCCTCAGTATGAAACTGGCATCATGGTGGCTAATAGATACCTGGAGAAATTTGTGAACTCAAAGTCATAAATGGTATGTGTTTTGTTTATTACCATACCTTTAATTTATGTGTTATACGGCTGTAAGTTATGCTGATGTACTGGTGATGCAGTTGGCTTCTTTTGCACAGTGAAATTCTTTGGTGCTCAATATGAAGGGATTCATTCAAACTCTGACTTATACAAATATTTTTATCCTTTACATGGTATTATATGATGACATATGATCTTTATTCAGTGAATTTTCAAGAATGGTACCTAGAATGTGAGTCAAAAATGAAGGCATCACATTGGTATACAGGCTGTAGGCAACTTATGGTCTTCATGACCTGTTATGTAAGTCTGTTTTAGTGAGCACCAAGGAATTTAAATTGACCATTACAGATATCTGTATGAAACAAAAGATGTATCTACAGCAAAATTCCTTTAATCTGATAGCTGATCATCCAGAATCACTGATAATCTGGCATTTGAGGAGAGTAGTCCCAAAACCGGAAGTTTTGCTTTTCACCAGTAAAAAGTGTCATCACTGAAGCAGACAGATATCAGGGACATGTTCAAAAAGGCCACCAAGAGTATCTGTATTGGTGTGGTACCTCCTGACCCGCTGTTTCCTGCTCCATCCATTTCTTCACCTATGAAGACTCCAGAAAACACAGAAGAGGATTCTAATGACCCTGAACCAGCAGGTGAAGGAGCTTTCCCTATGGAATACTCCTCTGATTAATTAGTCTTGCAGTCCAGTTATAAGAACAGTAATGAAAAATTACCTGGAAGAATGTAAGTCTTCATATGTCCTGTCTGATAACCCAGAATATCTGATAGTTTGGCAACTCTACAGTCCTGTGTGATTCGGATTAATGGAATTCTGCCGTATATAAAAATGAGCAAATTTTTATGAAACATAGTGTCCAGAATGTTACTGAGGTATTTTTGTAATCCTTTACAAACCGGAAAAACAAAACACTGAAATGAAGGCCAATTCGAAAAGTTTGTTGCATTTGCAAAATGATATACTACTATGTGTTGAAAATTAATATTTTATGGCCTGCTGCATGACAGTGTTATGGCACCACGTTCATCTGCTAAATCATTGATCACAGGAAACATGTGTCTGTGTGCTGGAGATCTTTTCATTTGCACAGCTGGAAGAATGTGAAGTTGAAATTGTGCCGCAAGACTTAAAAACAGTGCGTCATTTGTGAGCATTGGTTATTTTGTATTTATTGCCACGGTGCATAGGTTGCAGAGATGAGGCCCAGTCATGTGTACCAGACTGTTCCCTGTGGGGGTGTATGAGAAGTGCCATGTTTGGGTGTACTGTGTTGGTGACCAGCACACGTGAACTATAACAAACTGCTCTAGCTCTTGAAGCAGTAACTGCAGAGCTGCTGAGGTGTGTGGAGTGCAAGTCATCAGCTGGTCATCTGCATGTCACAGGAGGGTGACAACTATACAGCCTCCAAAACCACCAGGTGACTTTCTGGACACACTGTATTTATTCTGCCTATTGCCATTCATTCAGTAGTGTCATAAATGACAACATGTGCGGTGCGGTGCAACAAAATCTTTCTGGACAGTAGGAGTACAATCAATGGGAAACTAGAAGGACAGAGTTTAAGAGTTTGCTTTTTGAAAAACTTTATTCACAAAGCTCTGTTAGTTTATCCAAACCTCCCTTCCCATAATAGTATTTGTCATTTACTTATTTATTTACAGTTTATGTAATGACACATGGTGGAAAGATCAGTGAAAAGTTAACTGGAAAAGACACGGGAGTAAGTGTTCTTACCTAATATGTGGTATTGTGCGGGCATTTGTCTGAAAGGATTGACAGCAGCTGCAGGTTGGTCAGTCTCCAGGTCGAATTTGAAACCAGGACCTTACGAATGTCAAGTGGTTCTGCTAGCTGCCCCAGCTTGAACATTCAGTAGCAACATTCATCGAATGGAACAATGCAGCCCAGTGAATATCACTACGCTTCATGTTTGGGATACGGTTTTAGATCAGTGTGGGGGATCAGCTCTCCTGATGAAGGTTTTTGCAGTTCTTGATGACTTTCTCCAGGCAAATTGCCAGAACAGTACATCAGTATCTATGTTACTGACTTTAATGCTTCTTTCCCAGAATATTCATAAACATCTTCAGTCATTGTGCTAAATGAACTCTACAGTTCCTACCATCAGCAGCGAATCACCATCTTGAGGTCAGGTCTAGTGGAATGGTACATGATGCAGCGTACCGTTCTGTAAGACCTGATTTCTGGATCAGGATTTGCCACTGTATACAGTGTTGTTAAGCAAAATGTAGCACATATGTCCATACAAAATTTACTCTTTTGCTGATCCCTGGAGTCAGTTTGCTTATATTGGAGTTTAGAAAATTAATTTACAATTATTGTGGTGTTTTATGTTACAAAACTTATTATCAGTATCTGCAGTGTGCATAACAAAAATCAGTGTGCTACAAGGTGGCTGTTTCATTCTGGAGATTATTCATGTAAATAATGATTTCATAATATTATCATTAAGTGTTGACTTAGAATAATACTAAAATGGATATTAAAAAGGAGGGGTGGGCATGGGCTGAATTCGTTTGTGTCAGGATAGGGACATGTGGCAGGGTGTTGTGAACACGGTCATGAACTATGGATTCCATAAATTGTGGGGAGTTTCTTGACTAGCTGAGAAACTGGTAGCTTATCCATGCAACTAGTTAATATAAGTTGACTCACAAGTTGATTCCTGAGTGCAAGTGATACATGACAGTGTTCTTCTTCTGGAACAGATTTTGTGTCATCCCATAATTGAAGCCGTTTTGAAATCTGAGGCTCTTATGGCAGGGATAATTTTCAATCTTGCTTCTTGGCGTGACGCCGTGTAGTTTGGTAGACAGGTACCAGCATAGCATAGGAACCTGTAGTCTCCTTACTTCAACCTATGACGGACATATCGGATGCTTCCGAACTTCCGGTACCTGTCTACCAGATTACACCGTCACATCCCAGAAGAGAGTTGGTTATCTTGCAGCCATGTTTTAACACTTTTTTTTTACATATTATGTACACTCGTGTAATTTGTTGTAAATTTTAAAATGTGCCATTTTAGTCATAATATATATATTAGACACTTAGCACCCATTAGGCATTTGGAATAGTACCTACACATTTGTGTATCAGGTTGAACCATTAACAAAGGCCTTTTGAACTTCAATAGAAGCTATTAACATCGGTGAAAACATGGAACACACGGTAGTCCCCACCCCCCGCCTGTTGTAGATCAGAAAAATGGGAAGTATGGTAAGGGTGAAGTAAAGTTCATCCTAGAACAGGCCATGAAGGCCCAGAGGGGGAAGAGAGGCATAACTCAGTCTTTCTTTAACCTTGGTGCTAGGAGGGGACAGTTGGTCAACACCATGCTCTGGCTGCTCTACCCCTGGGAATTATACCCAATACCTATTGCACAGGAGGCTGGGTTGGACCCAGGGCCTGTCTTGGACAGGTGTGGAAAATTTCACCCCACTGGGATTCAATACCCGGACCGTCCAGCCAGTAGCAAGTCACTACAACAACTACACTGCACCCACACAATGATAAGGATACGTGGTAAACAATTCACGCTGTTGTAACATTGCTTCCATTTTGTATGCGTCTGGATGGTATGTTCTAGTCACTTCTCTTCTGTGGCGTCACTGTTCATCACACCCCCTTGCACATTATGGACAATGTGTTAGAAATTCAGAGGACGGTAGACATTTATCCCAAATGTGCTCTGTGTCAAGTCACATGCTCCTGTTCTCATTGCAGACATAGGACTATTACTCAGATGCACCTGAGTTCAGTGCTCAGTCAAGACAATGTACAGATTTTTCTTCTCATATCGTGATACTCGCATGTCTGCCAAAGATAAAACAGAATTTGAAGAATATAAGGCTTCCTGCCAGAGCCGATGTTAAGCCAAATGTTCCCTTCTCCCACCCTTCACTCTCGTGACCCTAAACTCCACCTTTTAGCTGCCTCCATGTCACAAACAAACTGAATACTCATATGCAGGTGGCAGTGGCTGGACAGGGCAACAGACCATATCTGGAGGCACTAGACAAACAGCAAATTGTTACAAATGTATTTACAAAGATTACAATCTTCTGGGGTATCAAGCTGTGAATACATCACATCTTAGATGTGTTTATAATTTATTGTGTTGAAGGCAGAAGGCACATCTCAGTCTTTTCAAGAGTTCAGAGCTGTCCGATGTATTGTTTGCCAACCTTTGAACTTCGCAGACTGCTGAGTGGCCCTGCAGGCAATCTTATTTACTGCATTAACCTAGTTACTTTATGTATCTATAACAAAGTTACTTCATTACACATTCTATTTAACCATTTTCTGCTCATCTGTACAGGCTTTTGCAGCTTGTCAACATGGTCACAACCCAGAGGACAATTTAAATTTAGTCACCCACTTTAACTTTTCACCTGTCAGGGCACCTAATAACCATTTCCATTTTGATTTAACCTTTGTCACTAAAAAATATCAAGGTAGAGAAAGTTCAGTTTAATAATTTGTTACCAATAGTTCTATGGTGTCAGAATTTTGAACTGTTTTATAAAGTGTATAATGCTACAGTCTTGTAATGATCCTGTTTGCTCACCCCTTCTAATACGTTATTATGGATCGTATTAATTTGTGTGGAGTCATCATTTACCATAAAATACTGAACTTATTATACAGGAACCTATTTTTAAATTTTGAATTTAAGTTTTAACTAAATATATATTGATCCATCATGTATTACCAAAATTATTTAATCAGAATATGATTTCATCACTTGGTAATTCCCCTTACATATAAAAGTTACGTGACTTCACTTACACACACTTCCTCCTAGTATTACCAACAAGTATCACTGCGATATAGCTCTCAGTAAATAGACGGATGTCATCACATGACAGTTTCTATAGTACTTCAGTTGAACAATGTCTGCAATACTTCTGAAACATTGTAACGTTTCATTGATGTTTGAATATAATACCCCTGTATGCCATAAGCATATAAATGTGGCACATTTGGACTACACAAGGCCCTACTGAATATTTACTGTTCATACTACATGGCCAAATTATCACAGTCATTAAAGACATTAAGTAAATGTTGTCCCTGCGAGCACCATGAAGGTATATGAGGGAATGGAGTTACAGCTCCACTCATTAGTCTCAACACTAGCTGAGGGTAAGTTGTCATTTTTATGCCCCAGACACTTCAATCCCAGAGCAACCAGTAGCAATTCAGTAGGAGGCTAGATGGGCCCCAGAACTTGTCTGAACACAATAAAGAGAAAGATCTCTTTACTCCTGTCAGGCACTGAGCCCCTATTCCTTGGACATCTAGCATGTAGAAAGTAACAATGAGAAATGAAGTAGCAGTATAAATGTTAATAGTTTCTACAATTCATAAGGGTCTATGTTTCTGAGAGAACTGTCTTGTCACCTGTGGCAAATTTGGCTGTGGGTGCTAACATGTTACCATGTATTCTTGCCAGAAAGAATTTGTAGTCACTAATGCTATAGACTGGTGTCTTAATACTGTAATACTGTTCACATACTTGCTTCAATATATAAGAAGGCAAATCAAGAATTATACTTTGTGATATTTAAATGCAACATTCTTGACTCTCAGACAGGATAAGAAACAGCATGTGTTAACTATGCAGTGAACTCTGCAAGGCATTTGCAAATAATGGTGTACCAGAATTCAATTACAGATGCATAGCGTATTTAAAACTCATTATTTCTCATGGGATTCATACTACTAGTATAGTGCTATTATATAGACACTACATGAAGATACATTATAATTGTTTAAAACCACTGAGTTAAATAAAGTACTTTACAATATACTGCTGTTGAACCTAGTCAGTTTGTCCTGTTCTTTACTGATACTCAGTTTATAAAGTAATACTTGAAGTCATTGACATTTCCCTCTTCTGACATCTAGTGCCTGAATAATTGCTATACAGTGTTAAAGTTTTAATCAGTGCTGTTGTATTCCACTCGGACCCTTTACTAGGAATCCTCAAATACAATCAATGCCTGAAACAATGATATTATTCTTGTACTGCCCAAAATATTTCAACCTGAACATTTCATTGTCAGCAACATTCTTCATAGAAACATACTGTATTGTGTTATTTTGTACAAAATGACTCAATAAAATATGGAATATGAATCTCACACATTCCATGTCTTCCAAATGAAAGATACCCCTGAATGATGAACTGGATGATGTTCAAAACATGTTAACATGTTGGGCAGTAGAAGAACGGTATTTTAATAGTAGTACTAATAGTGGAAGTGTTCAACTTTTGCCATGTACCACACATAAATCACTGTTATTCCACATTCTGCAGTACCTTGTAATATAGAGGGTTTTTACTGTGCAAACATATATAATGAAGAAATCCTATCAAAGTGATGTAGCAAATTTAAAAATTGGTGAACAGCGTTCACATGTCAGGGTCCTTGCTAAAGAAAAGTGGTAGTGAACACATTGTGTTGTTTCAGAGAAACATCAGATGATACTGGTGTGTGTTCAGAAACATGACCAATGGTTATCCTGGCAAACTGGCATGCTACAAGTCATCTGTACACACAGCTGCAAAACTGCTGTGTTTGAAACCATTTGCAAATTTACAGCTGTACAAAATCTCCACAAGACAGACAGTGCTGCCGGAGTACGGTTTTGTTACTGATTCTGTGATGCAATTTTAACCCTTAGCTGCTGAACGACATATATATATGTTGCGCAGTGAGCCCTTTAAATAGCTGAACGGCCACTAAAGTGGCCGGGGGGGGGGGGGTAATTCTAACGTCAAAGATTTAATTCTGGCCTCAAAGGGTTAAAGATAGGTTATGTGTACCAGTCAACAGAACATGAACTTTTATGTATTTCATCTAACATTTTACAACTACACTACATGTTCTGGTCTAACTTAGACCATCATCAGGTGTACTACTAATACAAAAGAGTCATGTGAGGGAAGATATCTTGCAGGTAAGTATCAAGGGGCCCCTTGTTTTAACTGTATACAGGTTTCCTACATTAATATGCATAAAAACTCAAAATTAGTACACATTTATTCCTTTTTTTTCTTTTCTGAAGGAAGTTGATGTGTCAAACAAAGACTTAAAAAAAACTCATATAAGTATGTTTATTATGGATTTATACCTTTCGTGCTGTAGGCCTGGACTGTAGGAAGGAGACTGTGGTGCTGTGTTGGTTGTTCGTAGATGATTTGCAAATTTATTGCCATGCCACCTGGCCTCCCTAAAGATAGCAGTCTTAGTGGTTTTACTGAAACAGCCATCTAAGTACTCAAAATAAGAGATACCAATTTAATGACACATTATGTACATCTATGTATGAAAATGCTAACAGTGTACACTACAAAGAATGTGTTCCACATACCACCAGATGGAAGGTTTTTCCTTAGACCATGGTCTATAAAAGACCTTTCCAAAACATGTCAGTTCTTTAACCAATAACTATATTCTGCTGCAGTGTAGAATGTTGGTATTTTTATATTGTTAAGAGACAGTGGTTGACAGATGATCCCAAAGTAATACATGAGGTGCTGTTACACGACATCCAGAGATTGGAGTTGTGGTATACATAGGTACTTAAAATACAAGGTCAGCACAATCCATTTCATTAAATTTTCCATTTACAGGTGTACTAAGTTTTTATGTCTTTTAGGGCTCTCTTGTGCTTTGCTAATCCAGGTGACCTCTCCGCCCAATCCAGATTATCGAGGTTTTTACTGTAATTGGACCAATCCTCTTTTCTGATATATTCAGAAAGGTAACTTGGGAGAGATCATTGTGCACTTTTTTTTTAATGTACATAATGAGAAAAAACTCTTCCAGCAAGATGGTGCAACTGCGCACATGGCCAATAATTCAATGGCTGCCTTAACATTTTCAGAGACCAGATAATTAGTCATCCCATGTGGTCTGATTGGTCACCTGATCTCACACTGTGCCATGACTATCTGTGAGGAAGTGTCAAAGCATATATTGAAACAATGTGCACACAGCAGACGGACTTAAAGCAATAAATAGATGTTCAGTTATCAGCAATCTCTAGAAAACATCTTCAAACCGTCTGTAACACTTTGTTCACCAAGTGTTACAGACAGAGAGTTGAAGATGGATATTTGTGACATCTGCTTTAACATGTGGCAAGTTATATTATGTAATGCAGACTGTTAATATAGATTCTATGAGCAGGATGTACTTTAGTCCGGACACCCGGTGTTTCATGTCAGTTATATATAGTGCTTTATACAGACACAGCATATTGCACAAAAATGTATTTCATTCTCTAAAAATGAAAGTTACCATTGCACAAGATCATTATAGTCTACTAATGTACAGTCAACAATAAAGTACACACTTCCTGATGGATTGATCATATGATAACACTTGAGGCCATGTCATGGCTCAGGCGGTTATTTGCTGCCTCTCAACCCGAAGGCCAGAGTTCATTCCTAGGCCACACCACTTGGGATTTGTGGTGGACAGCTGTTTCTCCGAGTACAATGGTTTTTCACTCCCAGTATCCTTCCACCAATGCTCACTGATTCATTCATGTACAACAATGCTATATAATCTCAGCAACCAAGACCATCATACATTAACACACTAAAAATGATATGCCTGATGGCTGTGTTAAAATTTTTTATTAAAACCTGATATAAACTCTGTTATTAAAAATTAATGTTCCTGCATATAAATAGACACAGACAGGTCAAAGCTGCATCATATAACTTTAGACATTCCTTTGGTATTTCTAATGGCACAAAACTTAAAAATAAAAAAAATAAAAAAACACATGTAATTTAAATATTTTTATCTTCTCCATTCAACTGGCATTTACTCATCATCTGGAGCTTTCAGAGCATGGCAATTCCGTGATAAGCTGTCGAACACCAGGCTGTACCAGCAGTGAAGCATCATCACTTTCACCATTTCTGGTACTGTTGTCATCCAACAGGCTGGCATCATCAACTGAACTATCTGTAGAAAAATATAAATAGGCCACTTTTTAAATATAGACTAAGTCGCAGAATAGTGTGATTTTCAATATTAGTCATCGCTGGAACACAGGAGCCACTCAACTGCTAACTGAATGAAATGATGACTGTAAAACTCAAGTCATTCTGCACAGTCCACATGGAATGGAAGGAACTGTGTCAAAGTCAGTTATGATCAGCGTAACCCTGAAGAACTGTGTACAGGTCAGTCATCATTAGCATGGTTCTATACAACTACATACAGGTCAGTCATCATCAATGTGATTCTATACAGCTGCGTACAAGTCAGTCATCATCAATGTCATTCTATACAACTGCGTACAAGTCAGTCATCATCAGTGTGTTTCTATACAACTCTCTAATATGAGTCTATATGAATGTGTACAAGTTACTCATGATTAATGTGATTCTAAAGAACAAGTCCATTTATTATACAGCTTGCACAACACAGTTATGCTTCTCTTAGGTTACTAGTTTAGGCCCAACACACAGGCCATCATCAGAACTATATAATGTTTAGAAATTTATGAATAAACCATACAATAGTCTAAATATTAAGGTGGGAAAGAGATCTCATCCCCTTACAGAAATGCCATAAAACATTTTAAAATATAACGTAAAATTAAAGTAAAACAATTGTATATTAGAAACAAGACATTGTTTAAAAAAGAGTAGTTTTAACGAAGAAGGCAGGAAGTGTAGAACATTCTTTTTAGTGTATAACAGACACTGTAGTCTCTGTGTCCACTGTCATGGAATCAATAATGTAAGTGTAGGTGATCTAGTGTTCCAGGGAATTTCCAGTATGTTCAAATGTGTGGGAACCCTCCATGTCTTTTTGCAGTATATGTTTTTACAAATTACATGCTTACTTTTGTTACTGCTTGTTGTTGTCCCCTCATGTGTTTAAGCAATGGATCCAGCATTTCTGCCGATTTTGGAACTGACACTGTGGAATCGCATGTAGGGTAGTCAGTGACTGTTCCTGATTTTCAGGGACATCTTAGAAATGGTACCGTCACAGCCATGACTTAATTCTCAGAAATAAGAAATAACAGGGGGCCAAATTAGGAAAGTCTGAAGGTTGGGGGACCACAGCCAAGATTTTAGTGGCCCAAAATTACTGCACTCATAAGGCAGCATGTGCCAAGGTGAATCAACCACTCCTGGTTCTGCTATCATTCTAATGTTTCAATGTACTTGCTTCCGCAAATGTTGCAAGATCTCTAGGGAGTAATGCTGGTTAACCTTTTGACCTGAGGAAACAATTTCCTGATGATCAATACCCCGACAGTCAATAAAGAACACCAGCATGCTCTGGATGTTTGGGCTAACTTGCCCACTCTCTTCACATGTTTGGAGGATGGGTTTTTCCACTAACAATTTAAATTTGCAAGAAGTCAACCCATTGTGTAAAGACTCAATACAGCCACTTCTTATTATATGATTCAGTCAACACAACCATATAAATTAATAGCATAGGTTACAGTGACATGTTTCAACTTATGAAGTCATCATCAGGCTAAGCCAAGAACCATGGAGTTTTTTACAGTGCGCACAGCTACATTGTAAAAAACTCCATGGTTCTTAGCTTAGCCTGATGATGACTTTATAAGTCGAAACTCATCGCTGTAACCTATGCTATGAATTTGTATGATTGTGTTGACTAAATCACATAACAAGAAGTGGTTGTATTTTCCACTAACAGTTCTGCTGTTTACATTCTAGGTTGTAACAATAATCCCAGGTTTTGTATCCTGTGTTTCTAATACAATGCTACTGACACTCGGGTAAAACTTAACACAAAGGCAAATTTCCTTCTTATCAGCCACTAGAAAATTGTGGATATGAACATCTATAAACACCTGTTGCAAAACCATGCATAGGGTTATGCTGCAACAATCACTAGACTACGAACATTGACACTATGGCAACTAGTGCCAGAAATCTGTACTACTTGTCATTCTGAGTCCTATCAGCCACTTTGGGAAATTTTGGATATGCCTTCATACAGTAGTTGTGCCTGTACTTTAACAGGCATGGTTATGTACATGGTGATCAATTGTACGGCCTCCTTGAGGTATCTCCCACCTTGACGAAGGCATTATTGCTGGGTAAGAAGGCTTGCGTGGTGCAATGACCTGGAGAGCTATGCCGGCGGTAGCGTAGCTACCGGTAGGGCCACCCATTCCAGACAGGTCAAAGGAGAGCACCCAGACAAAGAGAGATACCCTGACCCTCCAGGTTGGGGGTTGGGCGTGCTGCTAGCAACTACACCCCATAAAAAATTCTATTGCTGCGAAGGTTCAACGAGGAAATTTCGGACAGATGCAAGGAAGACAAACAGGCTATTTGAAATGGACAATGAGAAAAAGATTAAGTTAGCAACCTGGAACATAAGGACGATGTTACAAGTGGGAAAAATGATGGAAATAGCAGAGGAGTTACAGAAATGGGAAATAGA
>Ga0131853_10011959_pt1 | contig 15880 bp, 10 predicted proteins | sample TergutLab28metaG_FD_92764 | JGI IMG/M metagenome (GOLD analysis project Ga0131853, IMG submission 92764) | Labiotermes labralis P1 segment gut microbial communities from Petit-Saut dam, French Guiana - Lab288 P1 (version 2) (version 2) | ecosystem: Host-associated > Arthropoda: Insects >...
GATTCCATCCCCAGTCGTTTGAGGAAGCTGGTGGATGCTGCCGGTGCCTACGTTGAATTCTAAGTTATGCATCAATATTCCCATTTAAAAAGGTACATGTAAAAATTATTTTATTTATCTTTGCTTTGGAAATATAGAAGTTATGACCATTTCTCAATGCCTACTTACTTCCCAACCACCCTGTACAATACAATGTTCATATCACGGCAGGTTGATTTATAATTATTTTATCAGACAAACTGAACTTCGAACTTTTAACTTTAATGTTTCATACAGACATGTTTTTAGTGTGTTGTTTGTATGTATCACATACAGGGTGATATGAATATGATTTTCAACAATGAAAGGTCACAAAAGACACGGGAAGCAAGCATTTTTACTGATACTGATAAACGGCTCTTCAAACAGATGATTAGTATTATTAAGTGACATATTTCGGAATTGGCAAGGAAAACTTTGTTACAGGAAAAATGTTAAGCTCTTAAATTCGAGTTAGAAGAAAGACAGAAGCCAAGTTCTTCTTGTGCTTCATCAGAACGTCATGCAAAAGTACGGCGGACTTCGACGCGAAAAACAGATGAGTGGTCGGGTTAGTATGTCAATTTCTTGGGTGTTTCAACCCTGAAGAAAGAGCTCGCGATATCCAGGATTGGTCCCTGGACACGAAGCTGAAGAAGTCAAGAAGTTAAGCGCATTCACTGCGCAATAACTTATGTTCTCGCGTCGACAAAAAAAATTCCAAATTTGGGTCTCTTGTAAGGGATCTGCGGACACAATAACCCAGATATTATGAAGTTATATTCTATTAGCGAGAAAAGAGAACTTATGACAGCACAATTTACATATGTTTTTGTTTTATAAGAATGCAAGAATGGATTTCGGGAGAACACAACGATCAAGCATACTTTAAATCCAATTCAGCGGCGACGTGACAGCATCTTACGTGACACAATTAATTTATTCACATTACTTGCCATTATTAGGCAGATGCTAACAGTGACACTGCACTCTGGGAACCTCAAGTCTCTCCAGTGGTGTACTTATTTCAATGAAACCCGTAATCAAAGTTCAATATGTCATAAATAACCTGCTCGTAAAAACTCCAAATAGAATAACAGTCTAGTGTTCCCCAGCTGCGGACACTGGCTGATAAGAGAAGAAAAATGGAAATAATTAGAAATTTGTGGATTACTGTAGAAAGTGCCGGTGAGAAAGGGCTGCGCGAGTGTGGCACATAATGTCTGCTAGTGGCACGGTCATAGCTACTGCGCGACTGTGGCACAATAATGTTTGTTAGTGGCACGGTCATAGCTACTGTGCGACTGTGGCACAATAATGCTTGTTAGTGGCACGGTCATAGCTACTGCGCGACTGTGGCACCATAATGCTTGTTAGCGCCACGGTCATAGCTACTGCGCGACTGTGGCACATTAATGCTTGCTGGTGGCACGGTCATAGCTACTGCGCGACTGTGGCACAATAATGCTTGCTAGTGGCAGGTCATAGCTACTACGCGACTGTTGCACAATACTGCCTGCCAGTGGCACGGTCATAGCTACTGCGCAACTTCGACATGACTCAAAGAATCATGTCGCCAGTAAATATGGAAAGCCACGCTCCATTTTAAGCACAAAGATCATGAAAGGAAATATCCAACGTATCCATAATCTCATCAGTACTAATGGAAGGAGCTGGTAACGCGTGTAAGCCTACCATAACAAATTCATTCATATAGACTACATTCTGCCTATTACGGAAAGCAGCAAATTCTTCGACATGCAACTGCAGCGCGCAGAATTACATATATATTTACGTTCAGTAACACATCAACCAAGCTGCATCAAACTGATATTTAAATTTGGATACTACCTAACGTTATTTGCATGCCGTTTATATTAATATAATTCTGTCCTTCACAAGCCCACTTTTGCAAAACTTAAGTGGAACAACACTCACTGAATACAACCAAGTCACGAACAGTGCCACTATTTATGAAACGCTGTTTACGCTTCTGGACTTTATTTTTAAACAGCCTGGGTCCAAGAGATGTCTCTTCTTTTCAAAGTACGGATATAATTATTCATTTTTCTCAGAGCCGAAAAGTATTAAAGCGTGCGGGCTTCTCCAGACGTGCACACCAGATTATTGTCTGCAATACAAATCTGGGTGCATCTTTGACTGAATGAAGCCAACACCGAATACAACAGTGCTGGACTACGTGTTACGGATATCACTCTAGGGAGATAAGAAGGGTTTATGAGGCATTTACTCTTTCGCGACAGTTCAAACTTTCATCCAAAGCAAGGAGGTTTCAGGGGTTCAGCAAGAGGTGGGTGAACAAATCGTTGCTCAGAATAAACAAATCCAAGGTTATATGGTTCCGAAACAGCATAAGAATTCACATGTCTGTGTTTGTGGATTCAGTTTAATGTGAAACAGTGAAACGTTCTATTGACTTGATCTGCACCGCACCGCCTGTGTTGCGTGCACAATATTGCTTACAGAAGCAGTCAAAAAAGGGGGGAGGGGGGAAGAAATTGGGGGGGGGAGGAGGAAGTGAGGCAGAAACCGAGAAAAGTTAAATTCCCTGCGTTCTGATGTTGGCGCCATCTGTGAGCGACGCTGTGAACTTGTGCACTAAAGACTGGGGAAGCGTCATTGTCTCCCGTGGTCCCAAGTGGCCGGCCCGCACGGTCGCCAACCTATCGATTCTCCTCCTTTATCCACCCTCCGATCCTCACATCCCCTTACCATCACTGAATGAGCACAAATCACTGCAAATTGGTTTATTCACCCTGCTAAAGTGGCAAAGTCTCCGAGCCCAATTCTGTTGAGCTTTGCAAGCAATAACGGCAAATCGCTGGAAATACTCCTTAGGGGATGACTGCGATCTGATCGGGCGACCACAAGAACTCGCTGACCACTGAATGAAGATTCCATGAGAGTGGTCGCGGCTATCTTCAAACCGCATACACCTCTCAGTGATCAAATGCTTTCGTTTTCCAGAACGAGGCAACAGTTACGAAGCCACGTAGGGTGACAACGGTCTATCGCAGTTGATGCTCCATTTATAATCATGTCTCTGCGAACGGACAAGCTACACGGCAGGATTAGCGTCCAGGAGGTGATTCCGCTCCAACTACAGAGCAAAGGCGATTACCGGCCCCTTCCAAACCCTCGACGTGCTCCTGGAAACGTCTCACCCCATCCACCGCCACAACCTTTTGCGCTCAGCAACCACAGGCCCGCCTCTCTTCCCCAGTACATGTTCATGTACCGAAGAAATAAAATTCCTGCGTAGAAATGGAATTCTGAAGACATAAAGATCGTAGCTTCCTTCGAGAATGATACCAGCCCATCCACACTCCTATTTTACTGACACACTGCAGTGTACAGACGTGGAGGGTGACTGCAGACCACTTGTCTGGTTCTGCCTTTTAAGTGAAATTCCGATTTATGTGTATATATATAACTTACGGAGCAAAATAGTTTGTTACGTAAGTGTTAATATACCTCAGTGCATGGACATGAAACATACAGAGTGGACAGCTATTCAAAGGAAAGTAGTTCCTGTATGTATCACGCCATGAACATATACTGGTGAGCAGAGGAAAGACTCAATGCATTCTTAACCTAAGTACCAGACGGAGACAAACGGTCCAATAGTCAAACTCGGTCGTTTTACTTACTTACTCACTCCCTGAAGCAGAGTCCTACTTGAGAAGGTAACTGGTTCTCAGCTCCCCGCATTTACAAGTGCCCGCTACCTGTCCTTATCCTGACCCAGATCGATCCAGTCCATGCCCTCATATTCCACTTCCTGAAGATCGTATCGAATCTCATGTTCCTTTCCACTGCTCAGGTCGTGCCGCATGGATCAGTCCAGGTCCGACGCACCTGTTTAGGTTTCGTAACTATGCATGTTTTTAAGGTGAGGAGTTTTTAGCACCTCGCCCAACTTCCACGCTGGAGGACCACCCCTTGTCGGTTGTCTGTGACTGCTTATTGGAAATATGCGCAGCTACCCTCCATACTAGAGACCGTTTCTCCATCCGCAATCTGAGGACGCGCCATGCCGTGGTGACAGAGACCCACTTACCATGGCTCATTCGTTTTACCTCCAGAAAAACATCCGCCACCCCATTAAACATTTCACAGGACAGTGCGTCGGTCACAGAACCAATATGGATGTCACGTAAATGACAGAAACGGTAACTTCCCCGCCGATCAAACGAACCCTGGCCGTCCGGTTCGCACGTCACGTAAATCACATTATACGTTTCTAACTTACATCGTAACTTAATAATGACAATACAAACTTTCACGAAGTGAGTAAATGATTCACTAAATTTGGAAGCTGAAACGATGTTCCAGGTCCAGGAATAACAGAAATGAAATTCTGATTCACCTCGGCCGGTTGAAAGAAATTCAGGGTCTTACATCTTTCTTTGGTTAAGTTTTAATTTCATTTTCGGTCTGTGTTTTCCAAGAGGTTTCCGGAACAAAATCATGTACGCTTTTCTTCCCTTGCTTAGCCAAAATCACATGCATTTAGTAATCACCTTAAAGCGCATATTTCATCGCTATTAATATCAAACAGGTTTCATGCCGAACGAACAAAGCAATTCACTGTTCTCCCCTCAGATAACGGAACATGTCACAGTACTAAACAAAGCCCGACAAAATTTGCAGGTTGCGCTGTGCGCTTAAAACATAAATGTTTTGGGAATTACAAGGGAAGGTATTTTGGAACGGAGCGACTGAGTGGAACCAAGAATTTCAAGAAATCAAAACTTCTCTTAAATGCAACACAACTATCACTTACACGCATTACAGTAGTTCTCAAACACTTTAATTTCCACATTTTCAAAATATTTATATGGACATTAAAACTCATAAATACCCCGCATCACTCGAACAAGTACGGTGCTCCTACGTTTACCGTCGTTCAAAGACACACACAGGATATCACTTCGTGCAAAATACAGAGATCGTGGTGATATCGAACGGGTATCTGTGTACATATCACCGTCACATATCACCTTATCCCCCCCCCGTAATTTGAGGGCTGTGCCAAGTACAATGCATTACTGGGACAAAACACTTACAGACCAAAACTTAAGAACCCTGGAATCAGACAAGGAGTGTGGTTACGAAAAAGTGGGGTATTGCCATACTAAAGCGGGTAGACTTCGGACTATCAAAAATTCGTAAAATTTAACACCTAAAAAAGGAAACAAAATTCGACACCAGCATAAATTACTCTTTCTTATAACAATGTCAAAAATATTCTGGAACATCTTAACTTTAAAATATTCAAACGTAATCGCGGAAAGAAAGTACTTGTGACAGCTACAATAATATCAGTTTATTGCTAGTTACATGTTTCGGCTTTTCGAAAAGCCATCATTTGGCAACTAAAAATATATTTAAAAGTTAATCCAAACACGACCTATTAGAATAATACTTTTTAGATAGCTTTTCAGAAAAGCCGAAAAATGTAGTAAGCAATAAACTGGAATATATTTAGTGGTGACTAAAGGCTGTAATTCCCTTTTGCTGTTCATATATGACAACGGGATGTCTCTGATGAAGACTCTAAAATATTCACGTTGAATACTTACGAGAGGTACATCAAACTGTACGCGCCAGATTCAAACAGCTGTACCTCGGTAAATGTTACGACTCAAAACACATGTTCATAGTGGGCCGGGATAGCGACTCGCTACGGGCTGGACGGTCCGGAGATCGAATCCCGGTGGGGGCGAGATTTTCCGCAAAACTCCAGACCGGCCCTGGGGTACCAGGTCTTTCCCGGCGGTAAAGTGGCTGGGGAGTGGCGTTGACCACCCACCTCCATCTAGTGCCGAGGTTAAAGAATGAGTAGAGCTATACCTATACTCTCCCTCTGGACCTTCGTGGCCTGTTCTGGGGTGAGCTTTTACACATGCAAATATGAACCTTTTTTTTTTCTCACAATGACCGATACTACACTTCCCAAAATATTTAACTTTCTTCCTGAATCACTCTGTATACATAACACAAATATACTGTATAAAAATTTGAAGCTTCTGACGCGGTGAAACTAACCAGCAATTTCGGTGCTATTTCGAAACTTGAAACCACGTACGACGTAATGCTGTATAACAAACCTGCCCGACTTTAGACACATTTCCCGAAAGAGTAATACGTATAACTCTCGTAGTATATACAAGAATCTCTTCGTGGCAGACACGTTCACACAAAACACAGAAGTGTTTGTAGTAAAAAAATCTTTTTAACACGCAGATTAAAACACAGAGACACTGAAAAAGGCTTTAGCTTGTAGTAACATTTCACACAGCAGCTACTGAATACACACGTGTTTGTATTTGTTGTGTTTCTCGTTGGCACCTTATCTATAACGCCAATATTTACTTCTACGAAAACAGCATGTTGCGGTATATTTACACTATCAGTGTTCTCAGTGCCCGAGCCAGCCATTAAAATGCTGTGCTCCGAAGAAAAAGAAGGTCATCGATTTTATTTTTAAACTGAAACAGATGCAGGCATTCATTTTCTTTTCAAATGTTAGGATGGGCCTGTACTGAATTCCCAGAAAAAAAGAATGTTCCCCACTAACAGGACCCCTGTGCTTGACCGTAATAGTTTTGTCCTTCAGTACATTCATATGCATATCCAGGACAAGTAAAATTACCGTTCTATTGAATTCAAAATTACTCACAAAAATAAAAGAATCACAGATGATTTCACTCCCAAGCACATCGCCGCGTATGCAGCAATCGCTTAATGTGGACTAAACATTATCACCAAACTTCTCTTTATGTGTAAAAATAAAGAACTGAAGGTGTCTGTATATCCACAATCCGTGTATATAATAATATAATAATAATAATAATACCAACACGATGCACACTAGTGGAATAGTTTTTATTTACAATAACCTCCTACCTGTTTCGGCCATTCAGGGAGGCAATACAAAGGATAAAACGTTAAAAGATGATACAATTATTGAAATGACAGAATCAATTCAACATATAAAATTACAATGACAAAAATCATAGTTCAAAATACACGATATAAGTTGTTAACAATAAGTGTGAGATTACTGAATGGATGACATGCACAGATGCTTCTTGTAGCAATGCACCATCCAAGAAGTAATGGGATGTCGACAACACAGCAAACTAATCTGCACGCCCCGGCCGCTTTATCCCCGAAAAAGGACCAACGAATAGCGGGGCTGCGTGGACCCCAGAGCAGGCCTGAACGTTTCAGAGGACAGAAAATCTCTTGCCCGTACCGGGATTTTTTTTTGCAATTAAGGGATTCGAACCCCGCATCTTCCACGCAGTAGCCTAGTCGCCTACCAACTATGTTACTCCGGCCCCACACTGAGGTACGGCAGAATCTCTAATTACGTCACGAAGCACGTGTGAATAAAATGCTCATATAGGTAATTACGGTCCATAGTATAGCACAAGACACTACTACATGTGGAACACATAGTTACCAAGATTCAATCAGTGCGGTGCCAAGAGAAATGGAAGTGAAACGAGACGTTGGAAAATTGACTGAGACCAGCAGGCATTATATTAGGTAATTCGTGAAGAAAAGAAAAGATATATCCAAGCACAAAAACGGAGGAGTGGGGCTACAAGAATTTCCAATGAACTGTCGAACCTTAGTTAATAATATGCTGTAATCTGATCGAGATTCAAACCGCGTATACTTCTCATACAGGCCTCAGTATAAATTATCAGACTGTATGGATGTTGATGCACTGGTGGTCGACACCTGTGTCCGTCTTCACCCCACCGTTTTTCCAAAGAATTCATTAAACCGTAAAGATTGCTGTTTGTATGATACGGCGTCATGTAACATGACAAATAAGCACCAACGTTCTGAAGGATACCCCCCCCCCCATGCACAGCAGATCACCGAACATACTGCAATGAAGCAGCAGGGTCCTCAAAACCGTTCGTGTCTGTATCCAGTAAAACCCGTGAAGTTGGCCACCCTTGTAATTCGGCCACACTATTACCGCACCGGCAAAGTCCTATGATATACATGGCCATTACTCAACAAACTGGCCGCCTGTTTATCGCAAATTTTGGCCACAGTTTCAAATTTAATACTACGTGTTCTGTAGAAGTTCAACCTCCTCATGTCGGCCGACTTGTAGAGGTGTATTTTTGTACCTCACTGTGCAGGGGCCGAAATCCTCATTCGTTAGCAAAACTACCTGTTTTCCATACAGACTTCATGCTTTCTTCACAGGCAACTCCAGTGGCAAATGATTACTGTTTGTTGAGAGGGCTATGTGCCTGCTGTCCATCTGCACCACCTGTCTCTGCACTCTGAACTGTGCATTTGTATGAGTGATAGCGCACTGTTCAATTCTCACTGTGTCGAGTGGTTTCCATAAGTTGGGCACTTGTATAAGATGGGCGGATTCGATTGGTACCAAAGGTGGCCAGCACAGACGTGTTTCACTGTACCAAATTATAAGGGGTCACGAACCAGAAGACAGCAGGTCTCAAGGTCACTATCGTAGCAGCCTCAGAAATCATTCTACGTCATGCAAACTTCTGTGTAAATGCAAAGCCACTGTTAAACTACACAAACATGCTGAAAAAACAGCATGTAAAGGAGAAAGAAATTTGTGCACACGCACTGATAAGACCCCACGGGAACTCCGACAGATTATTTTGACCCTCCCACGTGTAACATTATTTCATGACATCAGCGATCAACACAAACCCAGAGATGATACTCTACCAGTGCATATAGCACGTACGTTGTGATACACAATATGGAAATCAGTGCGAAGTAGAGCATTTAAGGAAATAAGAGGCGTTATGTAAACTAGCAGTTTATACAATAGCCATCCATCAAATTTCCTTGCCAGGCTGTCCACCCAGCTTACCCGCTACTGAAGCGCCTATACTGACGAAGCACCACATTCCTGAAAGCGGAATACCAGTCTAATCCCTACCCAGAGTTCCACAACAGGCGGGCATTCCACGTCTAGGTGAGAACACAAGATTTTTTTTTACAAGTTCCTTTAGCAGTTTAAGGTTATTTCAGGTAAATTAATTGATTGTGTATAATTTTACTTTTTGAAGATTTTGTAGAGCGTATTCATGATTTTAAGACGTTATTTTCTCGAGCACAGACTGGCTGAGGGATCCACAGCAGTACTGCAAAACCGCTAAATCTTCGTTTATAGGCAGACGCGAAACGGACCAGTTCAAATGCCTGGTTAAGGAATTTGACATTCAGAGGACTGTGCATCGTGAATTATTCATATAATAAAACCAACGAGATGCACTAATTTCTCAAATTTATTTTTTGGAATAGAACTCTACACGTTTCGGACAGTTTCTCTGTCCACCATCAGGAGTCTAGCACTGTACACACAACAATACATACAGGTTATGCTGACTGCTTGCTAGCAAGCAGTCAGCATAACCTCTATGACATATACCTATTGCTGTGTGTACAATGCTAAAATCCTGATGGTGGACAGAGAAACTGTCCGAAACGTGTATAGTTGTATTCCAAAAATAAATCCGAGAAATTAGTGCATCTCGTTTGTTTTATTATAAGAAGCCTAGTTACGGAATAAACGACCGATATACGATCGTAGGACTGACAGGATTGTTGTCTTAATTACCACATCTTCGTCAGCTCTGAGGCTTGTCTACAATCCAATCCTGCCGAGAATAATTATAAAATGGAACAAGCAAATCCTATTCAATCACATCTATCCAATAAGGCCTGAAATTTATGGAGCTTTACATTCAAATCTCACACTCTCCATCGTGTGGAGTACTTAAGGACATGAGCATACATGGTGGCTTAGAGAGTGTTTTTTAAATGAATACAATACACGGACTAAGACAGTGAAGAAATTATCCACTTTTTATGAAGCCTGAAGTTCATTACCATACTTTCACAAGGCCACCACTGGTACCTGTTCGGAGCCAGATGAATTCCATGCCCTCCCATCTTAATATCCACTTTAATATCATTCTCCCATCTATGCCTAACAATAGCGTATAACGCAATACATACCTTTCGTAAGTTAGGGACCCTGAGATCAATGCAACTGTGGACACGTCGAAGGCCGATACGCTACACACTTCACGTTAAGACTTCGGAAACTTCAACAGTAACAATTGCTGCAGAGGAGAATGGGTATGGAAGTGAAGGAGAAAGATGAATGTCAAATCCTTGCTTCACCCCAGCCTACCCTCTTTCTATTTAAGAAAAGAGGCATTTGTTGTGTTGGAATCTATTGCCGAATGCTGGCAGCACCAATAATTCCACTTTCTTTCAGCTATCACAATTTCTTAAGAAGTCCTCTGCCATTACTCTCTCCTTCCCTCGTTCCTCCAAGTTTGTGTTTTAAGTTCCACATTCAATCCGCAGTCTTTTGTTCTTCGTAATGGTATTGAATTTATTTGGGCTTATAGCAATTGTAGAAATGTGGATACATGACGGCCCTATTTCAGGTCGACATAGCCACAGCAGAGTGCTTGGAAGAGAGCTATTGGTGAACGGAGATTGACTGTGCTGTTGTTGCGGGTGGCTTCTACTGGACCCTACACCAAATGAATTAGAGGCCGTGTAGTCTTGTAGGCAACCATAAATGCCAAATATTTCTATGACATGTAATGCCGCGATCGCTCTCACAAAAAACACACACTAAAATAATAGATCCACTAACTAAACTAACTGACAACACAACACAGGCACTGAAGATTGGAGTACACTGGGTAAATATTTACCGATGTTTCAAAGCATCGTGTGAGACGGGTAGCTCAGTCGGTATAGCGACTGGCTACAGGCTGGACGGTCCAGGGATCGAATCCCGGTGGGGGGCGAGATTTTCTGCACCTGTCCAGACCGGCCCTGGGGCCCACCCAGCCTCCTGTACAATGGGTACCGGGTCTTTCCCGGCGGTAAAGAGCGGACGGGGCGTGATGCTGAACTTTTACCCCCTTCTAGTGCCGTGGTCAATAAAGAGTAGAACTATACATCTACTCCCCCTATGGGCCGTACGGTCTGTACAGTGCGTCAGTGCCTGTACAAGGGTGCACTTTATCTTTTTACCTTTATCTTTCATTGCATCGTAGCCTCTTTATCTTGCCTGCACGAGAATCGAAGCAGATGCCGATATGATCTTTCAAAGCGTCCGCAGCTACTTATCGGTCTACACAGCGTAACCTAGAGGACTTCAGTCCGCAGCAATACCGCTGTGATACCTCAATGTCGGACTGAAAGAAGAACTTACAGACTAACTGTGTAACTAATCCAATGGTACAGGGTGTTCTTGTCAACAAAAATGTTTATTCTTGTTGTGTACTCAAATTTCCTGCCTGGATTAACCCTTTACCTGCTAACGTGGAGAATACGGTGAGCTCCGAATAATTATAGCAGATGGCAGATGGGATTTAACTCGGGGTTTAAAGGGTTAAACCCGTAATTTTTCATTTTTTAAGTACAGGACATTCGATTCTACTTCAAGCAATTTAAATCCAGTAAAAAACTTCACATCACAATTCTCTAAAACTTACTATACCATTGTCCACTTATATATGTCTGTTGCCCACCAGATTTCAACATGGAAGTTTTGTATTTATCTCTCATCCTTATGGTCTTACACGTCCCACAAACTCCACAGTTCCTAATAAAACCTGCCTAATCACATGAGGCGAGCAGCTCACATTACGCATGTCCTCAAGTCCAATACACGTCTGTAGAACTCCCCGCAGGTTAAATGTCTGACACACTCACCCCGACCGGCGTATTACAGCGCTCAGACTTGCAGCATTATTTTCATTAGATCTTGGATTAGATCGATGGACAGGAAACCGACCAACCTGACAGAAGCGCTGGCCGTCTTCCTCCGTCAGCTCTACACTTTCCCTCAGATTTCATCATCGTTCACAGTCACCCTCACATTCACAGTACAGGTTTATAGCCTGCCGAGCTGAAAATGCGCACTTAAACAGGCTAAGAAACAAACAATAGAGCAGACGTTCTTAGTTGACTGTAAGACGGTACTTTTCAGCTGCATACTTCATAGGATTTGAAAATGAATGAATTATTATTAAGATAAGAGAAAGAAAACCTGCGTGGCCTATTTAAAGCAATATTCCAAAACATCCTTGTAGTGACTGTGGAAAACCTGTATAATCACGGGACAGCCTAGACTACCCGGGTACAAATACCACACGCAACCAGCTGCGACCAAAAGATAATAAATCGACGTAACGCAATGCCATACCCACGAACTGAAATAATTAGATCTTACTTATTCACAAACTATTTAACGACGCCGTTAGTAGCTATCTCTCTCTCTCCTCTCCCTTTCTCTCTAATACACACACACACACTCAAACAGTTAAAGTTATCCCTGCCCAGGCCATGAAGCACACGTAGGGGGAGTAGAGGTGAACGTCCACTCGTTCTTAACTGCTGCTCTAGAAGGAGGTGAGTAGCGAACATCACGCGCCGGCCGCTTTACCCCCTAGAAAAGAACCCCAGTATCACTGAAATGCAGGTTGTGTAGGCCCCGAAAGCCGGTCTGGACATCCTCCAGTAGAGATAAATCTTTTGGGTCTGCCGAGATTCGAATTTCGGACAGTCCAGCCCGTAGCCTAGTCGCTATACCGACCACTCTATCCCGGTTCCATAATCACACATACACACACACACACACAAACACATGCGCGCGCGCGCGAGTCAACTCCCGATACAGCACCATTGTTTTGTCATCGCAATTCGTGACGCTATACTGGTGGTGACGGTAAATTTAAATACTGTATAAAAGGGAATTTCTGTTCCTGAGTTTCATTGGGCGTTCACTCAGGGAGGCGCTGTATCGGGGTTTGAATGTATATCGTCGAATGATGGTTGTATAATAAATATATTGGACAGCACATGGCAGGAAGAGGCCGTCTTCTAATTTGAGATAATATCCCAGCATTTTTTTTGCACAGATTGAAGAAAAGCATAAAAAAAACACATATATCCGGTATGCGGGTCAGTATTTGAACCCAGTACCTCAGAATATGGCGCATTTCTGAGACATAACGCGATATAGTTTGGTTAATAGGTACCGATGTTTGAATCCACTGAATCACACAGGGTGCTGCAAAAGTCACTTGTCATGTACACACAAGAGTGTCAAGTGAATTTGCGCCACACTGTATATAATATTGTCCATGTAATACACATTTTTACTTCCTCGCTTAATGACGGACAAGTCTGTACTTAAGAACGGCCTGTTCACACCGTGTCTCCTCCACAACTTCCCGTCAACAGAACTCCGCCTCCTATGCTCTTCCTTGCGGCGATCCTTTCTCCCACGTCGTCACATCCTCCACACAATTCTAAAAACATTCCGGGCAATTTCACATTTTCTTTTCCTGGACGTTCGGGGAATATGTTTTGCGTTCCCTTCTTCTCATGTACTCTCTTACCCGAACATGCCGTCTCGTGTGGTTGCAGCGGATATCAGGAATTGCTCTGCCTGCAGTAGGACCGAACACAGTGCCTTGAGATCCAGGGCGAAGTACAATGATATCACAAGGTCATACAGTTGGTTAGGTTGCAACGAATGCGTATTTTAGGAAGTAGCTCCAGGTAAAACAGCCTGCCCAGTTGTACGGGCAGACGATGTTTCATCAAACGAGAAATATACAGGATTTCTACAGTTTTCGTAACTTTCTGCCAGGGAGGTGGAGTAAGACAAACGTGTACAAATCCGAGCGATAGGTAACTGAAGAAACCAGCATTGTGTATGGTGACGCCTAATATTCGTGGGTCCTTGGTGTGGAACCTGATTTGTTATCATCATTGTGGCGTCTTGAATTTTGAGGCGGCTTTTAGACTTTCGTAAAATATGCACTCTACTGCAGTAACACATTACGTAGGTCCAATTACAACGTTTTGCTGCCAGATCAAAGACTCCATGTGATAACAAGAGTCAGTGAAATTACAGTTTAACACAGATAAATGAATAATACGATACGAAATCAACCCGAATAATTCGGCGACCATAAATTTAGGCTTCGTAACCGAATGTAGAGCTCTGCTAATTTTTGACAGGAAAATATTTAGAAGAATATATGGTCCTAAATATGAAAACGGGGAATGGAAAGTCGGACGAATCGAGAACTAGACGAGATGAGCAAAGGAGAAAATATAGTAAAATGGATAAAAGGGCAAAGAATAAGCTGGTTAGGTCACCTAGAGGGAATGGAGGAGGAGGATAGGATGCCCAAAAAGATCTTCACTCAAGAACTGGAAGGGACGAGAAGAAGGGGAAGACCCAGGAAAAGATGGAAAGATGAAGTAGAAAGAGATCTTCAGGTGCTGGGAGTGAGAAGATGGAGAGAGTTGGTGGCAGATAGGAAAAAACGGAAGGACATTGTTCGACAGACCAAAGCCCATAGTGGGCTGTAGTGCCAATGGAAGAAGAAGAAGAAGAAGAAGAAGAAAAACCGAATGTAGACTCAATGCATCATAAATGCCGCATTTCAAGTGCGAGTTGATTGATGAAGAATTTAAAATGATTGCCAAATGAATACCACCGACTGCTAAGTTTCGAATATCGAATGCCCCGTAGACGAGTGTCTACCAAAGGACATAACCAACTTCTCGCTCCGCCTTAATGGAACTTTACAAAGGACTCATCGTATCGTAGTTACTAGACTTACATCACACTTAAATATACGATGTTAATCAGATTAATTAAAATGCTTCATGGAGCTCCCTCATTCGGTACTGCGACAGCTTTACAGCTTCGTTTCCAACATTATCGGCTAGGCTTTATTCAGGCACACGAAACTGATTATAACCACTGTCTTGACGTTATTACCAGGACAGTATGGTGCACACCCTCTACGTGACAACTGCATACCGCACTGTGTCGTAATGAACTGTGCACGAAACACACAAAGGGCCGCAACAACGCTGTTTCGCTTTAATATAGAGAGAAACCCGGTTATAACGACATCGGTTTATGTGACGTCTCGTCTATACCGTCAGCTATTCTGTGTTAACAATTAATTCCCCACTATTAATCTCAGTTGCAGCAACACTCGTTTTTAATGGCATAAAACACTTCAGCCACCTTCACGGTGTTATATCCGAGTGCGAATGTAAACTAACAAATATATTTGATGTGTACTGGACCGTGCATCATCTTGATAACTGAAGAATAAAATCCAACTAGATGCCACTTATTACTTTATTATGCTTACGTTAGGCTCAACATGTTTCGGGCACCATTATGCCCATCATCAGGAGCTCACGACGATAGCGTTGGTTACCACATAGGCAGTCTGGTTCTCGAGTTGCTGCTGGTTGGAAGTTAAGTGCTGGCAGGATGGATAAGTGCCCGGTCCGAAAGCTGTAACACGTCGTGTTACAGCTTTCGGACCGGGCAAATAAGGACTCCTTATTTGGTCACGTTTGAGGAAGCCTGCTTCTCAGATAGTATGACCTGTACCAGAGACTGCAACAGCAGTTTTATGTACTCCTGATGATGGGCGCGATAGACGCCCGAAACATGTAGAGTAATTTAGCAGTAAATAAATATCTGCATACTGTTACATCTCGTCAGATTTCTTCAACCTAGAATTACGATGTACGGAACCACGAATATAAAATTTAGCGATCATTTCATTCTTTATCGACGATCACCCGTTGTGTTTCGTAAATTAATAATATATTGATGAAACAGTCCGACACAACTACTGTTACTACAAAACAGTCCGACACAACTACTGTTACTACAAAACAGTCCGACACAACTACTGTTACTACAAAACAGTCCGACACAACTACTGTTACTACAAAA
>Ga0131853_10011961_pt1 | contig 15879 bp, 14 predicted proteins | sample TergutLab28metaG_FD_92764 | JGI IMG/M metagenome (GOLD analysis project Ga0131853, IMG submission 92764) | Labiotermes labralis P1 segment gut microbial communities from Petit-Saut dam, French Guiana - Lab288 P1 (version 2) (version 2) | ecosystem: Host-associated > Arthropoda: Insects >...
AATCCGATTCCGCCGCGGGAAATTATGTCTCGCAGGCTCCGCCCCCGGCGGGTACTCACTAACAATCGCACCGTTTTCCAGCACGGCCTCAAACAACGCGACATTCTCCGCAGGATACACCCGCTCAACCCCGCAGCCGAGGACGCCGATTACAGGCCCGCCCTCACGCAGCGCGCCCTGCGCCGCCGCGGCGTCCACGCCGGCCGCAAGCCCGGAAACCACAACACCGCCGTGCCGTGTCACCTCACCCGCAATCCGAGCCGCCGCCGTGAGACCGTAAGGCGAACACTTCCGCGTCCCGGCGATGACCACGGTGGCCTCGTCATCCACCACAGGCAACCGACCACGGACGTAGAGCACCAAAGGCGCGTCCCCAACATTCCGCAATCGTTGCGGGTAGTCCGCGTCCTGTTGCGTCAGAATCCGCCCGCCTAGTGCCTGCATGTCATTCCCAATGCGGTATACGTGCTTGAGTTCTTTGTTTGTAAGAGCCACAAGCTCCCGCTCACCCAAGCCCGGCACTTCCAAAAAGGCATCCCTTTCGGCAAAAAAGACCTCCTTCGGCCCGCCGAAGAACTCCAAAATTTGCCGGGCCACATAGGGGTTTAGACCTAACTCGTTCATCCAAATCCAATATTTCAGCTCTGCCATGGGGGTGCCTCCTTTAGTATTGACAATATGCTTATATAGGTGTATAATAAATGCACAAGGGAACCGTTTCAGACGGTTTACCACACGATTTTAGTTGTTTTTAGAAAAAACAACCGTCGCGATTGGTAGTCACGGACGGTTGTTTTTTCTGTCTTTCACGTATGTACAGACTTTGAAAATCAAAGTCAGAGCAGCAATCACCGAGATAATTACTTCATACATCGACATTGGCCTCACCTCCTCCCTTTCAGGATTCAGTTTGGAAAACCGTCCTATACGACCCCTTTGTGCAGGGTCATTGTACCTTATTTGTCGGGATTTGTAAATAACTGTTTACACTTCCCGCCGATACATCTCCCATAGCAAAATACTCCCCGCAACCGCCGCATTGAGCGACTCCGCCGCCGCTTCCATGGGGATCCGCACCGTACCGTGGCAATGTACTAACAGTTCCGCACTCAGCCCCTGTCCCTCGCTGCCGATGGCGACTGCCAGCGGAGCAGCCGGCAGGGGTTCTCTGATGTCCCGCCCGTCCTCGGCGAGAGCCGCCCCGAGGAGCGTCAGGTTGTTTTGTGCCGCGTATTGCACCAGTTCGTCCACCGCCATCGCGCACACCGATTGGCGAAAGGTCGCACCCATCGCCGCACGGACGGTTTTGGGGTTATAGGGGTCGGCACAGTCGCCGACCAGTATCACTTGGTCTACGCAAAACGCGCTTGCGGCACGGATTAGTGTACCCACGTTACCGGGGTCTTGCACGCCGTCCAGAACCAGTACACGGCTTGGGTTTGCAATCGGCGTTGTGTCCGGCATTTGGCAGGCAAATAGGACTGTCTGTGGGTTTTTTAAAGGTGAGATGCTGTGGAGCACATCCTCCGGCACCAAAATCGTCGGACATGCAAGCATATCCGTAACTTCTCGCCGATCGGTGGCCGAAAGCGATATTGCAGCCCCCGCAGAGACTGCCTCTTCATAAAGCTTCAGCCCATCGCAAAGAAACTCTCCCGAGACCTCCCGATAGGCTCGGTCTGTACCCAGTTTTTTCAAGTGTTGCACTTGTGGATTTTTGCGGCTGGTAATCTCTTGCATGCTTCGCCCTTTTCAAATCACGGGGCTGACGCAAAGCGTCAGCCCCGCATATTGTTTACTCAACTAATACAACCTTAACTTCTTCGCAATCAACTGATTGTCCACATAGATATACATATACACACCTTGATAAATCCCTGTAATCTTTGTTCCCTGTATATGCGCAAAGAGGGTATACCCTGTTTCAAGTGTCCCTTTCACTTCGTCATACACGTACCCGTTTACAATCAGCTCCGTTAAGCCACGGGAACGCTTCATGCTGATTTGCAAACCGTTCTGTTCACCGGAAACCAAAATGCGTCCCTTTTTATCGTCATCCCGCAAAGGAGAGGTATTCACTCTTGGGGAAACGATGCTCCCGTCAGTCTCGCCGCGTTGCAGTACATCAGCAGCCTTTTGGTCATTCGCCATCACCTCATCAAAAGCAATCGCCTGTACGGTGGCATCCATCTCATCCGACGTAGCCCGCCGCAACTTTGCCCACGCCGCCGTACCAAGGATAAGCGAAACTAAAATCCACACTTGGAACGCAAGCTCTATCAGGAAAAACACATCAAACTCGGGAATAAATACAATGGCAAGCCAGGCCAATGCGATGGTGTCAATGGCGAACAAAATCAAAGCCACCAGCATAAACGCGCGTATACGCTTCGAAAGCAGCCAACAGATAAAATAGAGTGCCACGCCGAAAAACGCAAGTGCGGTACCGGCAATCAGGAACGCATTGTTGTAAAATTCCCAAGCAAGATCACCGCCGAGAGCAACAGCAAGAAGAGGTAGAGTTGCGGAGAACAAAAAATACAAATTGGACTCGAACAACTCCAATACCACATTGATTAGCGTAAATACAATCATGGTAGCTAAAGCACTTCTGCCCCGTGCAAATTGTAAGGCCTGCTTTTTAATATCTGTCGTATGCACCTGATATCCCCCTAATTATTCTCCGGCTTCATCGTCGGGAAAAAGATAACATCCCGAATCGACGCACTATCGGTGAGCAACATCACCATACGGTCAATCCCAATCCCGCAACCACCTGTGGGCGGCAGGCCGTACTCCAATGCCGTGATGAAGTCCTCGTCCATCATAGACGCCTCTTCATCCCCGGCCGCACGTAAATCCATCTGGCGTTGGAAACGTTCCTTTTGGTCGATGGGGTCATTCAACTCGGAGAACGCATTCGCCATCTCCCGTCCCGTGATGAACAGCTCAAACCGCTCCGTGAGCCGCGGGTCACTCGGACACCGCTTTGCCAGCGGCGAGACCTCTACGGGGTGGTCGAGAATAAAGGTCGGCTGTACAAGCTTCGCTTCGACACGCTGATCGAAGCATTCGTAGAGGATACTGCCCCAAGATTTATCTTTTGGCAGTTCCGCGCCTATGCCTTTTGCCGCTTTGGCGGCTTCTTCGGCATCCGGCATGGCCATAAAATCAAGCCCTGTGTGTTGCTTCACCGCTTCAGCCATCGTCAGACGGGCAAAGGGAGCGGCGAGGCTCACAGGCTCGCCCTGATAGCTAATCTCTGTCGTACCCAGAATATCCTGCGCCGCTTTGGCGAAAATGCCCTCGGTTCTGTCCATCATATCGTTGTAATCGGCGTAGGCCTCGTAGAACTCCACCGTTGTGAACTCCGGATTGTGCCGTGTGCTGATGCCCTCGTTGCGGAAAAGCCGCCCGATTTCATACACCCGCTCAATCCCGCCCACGACAAGCCGCTTGAGGTGCAACTCCGTCGCGATGCGCATGAACATCTCCATGTCCAGCGTGTTGTGGTGCGTGATAAACGGCCGCGCCGTGGCACCACCCGAAACGGTGTTCAGCACGGGCGTCTCCACTTCTAAGTAGCCCAAATCGTCCAAGAACCGCCGTATGGTTTGAATCACACGGGTGCGAATCTCAAAGGTGCGGCGTACTTCGGGGTTCATAATCAAGTCCACATACCGCTGGCGATAGCGCAGTTCTTGGTTCGTCAGCCCGTGGAACTTCTCCGGCAGGGGCAGAAGCGATTTAGACAGCAATTGCACCGACCGCACATGCACGGAAATCTCCCCCCGCCGTGTGCGGAACACTTCGCCGGAGACACCGATGATATCCCCGATGTCCCACTTGCGGAACTCGTTGAACAGAGCCTCGCCCAAGTCGTCTACTTTAATATAGAGCTGGATACGGCCTCTGTCGTCCAAAATATCCACAAAAAAAGCCTTGCCCATAACCCGCTTGGACATCATGCGACCTGCCATAGACACGGTTTGACCCTCCATCTCGTCAAACTTGTCCTTGACCTCCGTACTGTAGGCCGTGCGCGTAAATTTCGTCACATGAAAAGGATCCCGCCCCTCTTCCTGCAAGCGTGTCAGCTTGTCCCGCCGAACTTGCAGAATTTCGGACAGGCTCTGTGTTTCTTCTTCGGGTACCCGAACTTCCTCAGACATATATATCATCTCCATCAATCATGTAGGGCGCGATGTCTTCATCGCGCCGCGCGTTGTTTTCGTGGGAGCTATGCGGCGCGATGAGGACATCGCGCCCTACGGGCGAGGGTTTACGCTTTCACAGCCAAAATCTCCAGCGTAAAATCTCCCGCCGGGGCGTGTACGACGACCTTGTCGCCTTTCTTTCTATCCACCAGGGCACGACCCATGGGCGAATCATCAGAAATGCGCATATGCAAGGGGTCTGCCTCCTGACTGCCCACGATTTCATAGGTGTCCTCGTCGCCTGTCGCCTTGTCTTTCACGGTGACTTTCGAGCCGATCGAAACCCGCCCCGCTCTCGCGGAGCCCTCGGCGACGATTTCGGCGTTCTCAATTACATTTTTAATCTCGGCAATCTTGGAGTAGAGCTTGCCCTGCTCTGTCTTGGCCTCGTCGTATTCGCTGTTCTCCGAGAGGTCACCGAAACTGCGGGCTTCCTTGATTTGCTCCGCCACTTCTTTCTCCCGCACGGTTTGCAGGTAGTTGAGTTCCTCCACCAGTTCGTCGTAACGGGTCTTGCTCATTTTGAATTTATCCATGTCTATCTTCCTTTCGACCTATTTGTAGGACGCGATGTCCTCATCGCGCCGTGCGCTACCACCCGCAAGGATGATGCGGCGCGATGAGGACATCGCGCCCTACAATGGGTTATTACAAGTTATTCTTATGAAAATATCACCGCACGTCAGGGCGATGATGGCGTTTGTATTATAGTTACTTTATACCGTTTTGTCAATAGACACGCCGTTAATTTTAATCCGCCCCGGGTCAAACCACCCCCGAAACGCCGCCTCGGACAAGACAGGCTCCGCCCGAAACCCCGCCGGAACCTCCCCCGCCACATCAGACGGCACGCGGAGATGCAGTCCCGTAATCGGCACACCGCCCGACATCGAACGACGCAGAGCCGTATTCGGCGCATAGGCCAAACACCGCTTGGATAGCGTCACATCCTGCCCCGGCGGATGGAGCACCAACGCGAAATCCGCACCCCGCACCTGATTGGGCGTCGGTGCCTCCACCACGGGCAGACCGTACCGCCGCCGAAGCGTTCGGCAGACCAAATCACCGTCCCGCCGGATACTGAGCATCAGATATCGAAAAGAACTCGCCAATTGCAGCAAGGCACGCTCCTCCAACTGCCCCACCGACCGCAGAAAACACACCGCCGTAGCCCCCGATCGCTCGGCTACATGGACACCAACATCCCCGGCGAGGTAGGTGTGGAGGTATTCGGAGGACATTTCTTGTAGGGGCGGCCTCCCTCCGACGCTTCGCGCCACCTCCCTCGCTTGCGAGGGAGGCATCGGCCCTTGGCCCCCTCGTTTTGAGGGGGCTGTCGCCACAGGCGACCGGGGGCGGTCTCCTGCAAACGCCACCTTGTCCACGCCACGTTCTGCCAACACTCGCCCCAACGCACGCCGACACCCCCGCCGTTCCTGCACATACACCGCCGAACGCCCGAACAAGGCCCGCTCCGAAACCTCCACCCCATACCGCTTGTCTACAGCACAGCGTACCCGTGTCAAAAACCCCGGATTCTCCCAAGGTTCCGTGTGTACAAAGCCCAGCAAACCGCCTCACCCCCGTTTGTCTTCCGATAAGGATATGCACGGGAAGCAAAAAACAGAACGTCCCCCGGCGGATGATTCGTCGGGGGACGTGTTTGTGTGGTTATCTGAAGTATTGCAACGGATTAATCCGTTGGCCGTTGCGATGAATCTCGAAGTGGATGTGCGGCCCCGTTGAGTTACCCGTACTGCCTACCCGAGCAATTATCATACCCTGAGTCACAATATCCCCCACTCGCACAAGATTCGTGTGGTTGTGGGCATAAAGAGTTGCATAGTGGTTCCCGTTGATTATCCCGTGGTTAATAACAATAAAATTCCCAAACGATGGGCAGCTTCCGGCACGGCTCACATATCCGCTGGCCGCCGCCAACACATTTGTTCTATCAATATTCGGGGCACCCGGAGCATGGGAAATGTCAATGCCATTGTGGAATCCGCCCCAACGAGGACCAAAGTGAGAGGTCACATGCCCGGTATGGTCAGACGGCCAAATAAACGGCCCTGTCCCCTGACGGGCAGGCGCACCGCCCATTCCGCCGCCGCCACCGGTTCCGCCGCCCTGCTCCAAATCCCGAATCGCTTGCCGCCGAGCCTCGGAGAGTTCCCCTAAGTTCTGCGTATGGCGCAACAGCTCAGCCGCCGCGCGCCGTTCCAATTCCTCCAGCTCGGCCAATTCAAGTTCTTGTACCGCAATCCGAGCCTCGACCTCGCTGATACGCGCCTCTATCTCTTCCCGCAATACTTCAAGCTCCGCCTGCTCCTCTTCCAAGCGGGCAATCAGCACCTCAAGCTCCGCCTGTTCAGCTTGCAACTCGTCCCGATATTCCTGCACGGACACACGGTAACGCTCCAACTGGTCACCGACCCGTTGGTCAAAAGAGATAATCTCCTCCGCATCGTGAATCCGCGCGACCAAGTCACTAAAGCTCTGCGCCCGCAAGAAGAGTTGGATATAACTCGTACCGCCCCGCTCTTCCATGGCACGGATGCGCCGCCGATAGAGGGCGAGCTGTTCTTCCTCCCGCTCTATGGCCTCCTCCAAGCGTTCTTCCTTGACTGCAACCATTTGCTTATAGAGCGCGATTTGCTCTTCCGTCAGTTCAATCTGCTCCAGTAAAAGGAGCAGTTCGTCTTGCAAGACAGAGAGTTCTTCCAAGTAAGAGTCTTCCTGCGTCCGCAAAGTAGCCAGCCGCCCACGGGTCTCCGCCATCTGCGCCTGCAAGGCCTCGGCCCGCCCCTCCAACTCGTTCATCTGATTCCGGGTCTCGCTCATCTCCCGGTCAATATCCGCCACACTCCGCGCCATGGCGGAAAGCGGAAACAACGTGAGCACCAGCAGCACCGCCAACATGAGCGACAGCATACGAACAGGTTTTCTTCGGCTTTGTGTAGACATATGTATCCTCCAAAGTTGAGACATATTGCGTTAGTATACCAATTTTGTATGATTTTGTCAAATGAACCCGAACCAATTCCGCATTCTTAATTGTTCATTATTAATTGTATTCCCCGCTCCAGCTGCACATCCGCGCCCTCAATCACCTCATCCGGCACAATCCCGCCGACCTCGGACAAATCCACCCGCTCAGGCGTCAGATACCGATGCGTAGACAGCACCACCGCGCGGCCGTCCGCGAGCGGGAACACCCGCTGGCTCCGCCCCTTACCCGTGGTGGGTTCGCCTACGATGACAGCGCGGTCACGCTCCTGCAAGATGGCCGCAAAATATTCCGCCGCACTAGCCGACCACTCGTTCACCAGCACCACGACAGGCACATCCACATACTCCGCGCGCCTCGCGTAGTGTACGTTCTCCTCGCCCGTGTAGTCTACCAAGATGAACAGCTCTCCGTCCGGGATAAGGTGGTCGAGTATCAGAAGCAGTTCCCGCAGCGCACCGCCGGGATTATTACGCACATCAAAAATCAGCCCCGCGGCTCCGTCGTTGAGGAGTTCGTCAATGGCCTGTACCGTATCTCTGCCGCTGTTCATGGCGAACTCGGAGATGCGGATATAGCCCACATCGCCCTCTAACATCTCAAAGGTAACGGGAATCGTGTAAAACGTCCGCACCTCAACCTCTACATCCCGCATCTCGCCCGCCGCGTCACGGACGCCGAGCCGCACAGTCCCGCCGTATTGGGCATGGATATGCTCCCGCGGCCCCACGGGCCCCATCTCGGCCACATAGTAGTCCTCGATGGTGACGATGGTGTCACCCGCGACAAGCCCCGCCTCCTCGGCCGGACTGCCGGGCTCTACGCCGATGATTTCAGCTTCGCCCGTCTCCTCGTCGCGGGAAATCATAATGCCGATGCCCTGCTGACGGTTCCGCAGGCTCTCTAAATAGGCAGCGTATTGCTCCGCCGTCAAAAAGTGTGACCAAGGGTCGCCCAGCGCGTGGACAGCGGCGGCGATGGCGGCGTCAATCAGATCCGCCTCGTCCGCAATCTCGCCCACATAACGGCGGGAAATAACATCCAAAGCCTGTTGGAACCGCTCGGCCTCTTCGGAGAGGTCAACATCCGTCCGCTCCACATCGGCCGTCACCCACGATGACGCCCCGCCGGAACCGGGCGCGGACAATAAAATCAGCGGCAGGGTGAGGATAAAAATCACTACTGCCGTAAGCAGAATCAGCAAAACTAACGTCCGTGTCGAATGTTGCCTTCTCGGCTTGCCGTAGTTCCAAACGTCTCTCTCGTACTCGTTCCTGTTGTGCATACCGCAACCTCCGTAAAGAAAACTTCCCCCGGCAGGAGCGGCCCGCCGGGGGATGCGTTTTGTTACATCTTATCTAAAATAAATCATCGGGTCAATCCGATTGCCGTTCCGATGTATCTCAAAATGAATATGCGGCCCCGTAGACATCCCGGTAGACCCCACTCGGCCAATCACTTGGCCTCGAACTACAACTTGGTTCGCACTCACCGAATTAGAGCTGTTATGCGCATACAGAGTAGCGTACCCATTCCCGTGGTTAATCAAAACATAGTTCCCGAAGCTGGGGTGCCATTGTGAACGCACCACAACACCGCTGTCCGCCGCGAGCACCGGTGTTCCGTTGATACCCGCTGCGGCGATATCAATCCCCCCATGGAAGCTCCGCGCCCCGGTGATGGGATGCGTCCGCCAGCCGAAGTGAGAGGTCACGTTGGTGGTGTGGCCGGACGGCCACATAAACGACCCGTTCCCCGGGCGTGCGCCTACCCCCGTGGTTGCGTTGCCGCTCTGCTCCAAATCCCGAATCGCCTGTTGCCGTTCGCTGCTGAGTGCGCCCAGATTCCGTGTAATGCTGGAAATCTCAGCCGCCATCCGCTCATATTCTTCTTCCAACCGCGCAAGCTCAATCTCCTGCGCCGCAATCCGAGCTTCAACCTCACGGATGCGCCGCTCAACTTCAGCCCGCAGTATCTCAAGCTCGTCCCGCTCTTCTTCCAAGCGCGCGACTACGGCTTCAAGTGCCGCCTTTTCCTCTTCCAGTTCGTCTCTGTATTCCTGCACCGCAACACGGTACCGCTCCAACTGGTCAGCGACCCGTTGGTCAAAGGCGATGATTTCCTCCGCGTCATGAATCCGCGCGACCAAGTCGCTGAAGCTCTGCGCTCTGAGGAAAAGTTGTATGTAGCTCGTCGGCCCGCGCTCTTCCATGGCGCGGATGCGGCGGCGGTAAAGAGCAAGCTGCTCTTCTTCCCGCTCAATGGCATCTGCCAAACGTTCTTCCTTGACTGCTATCATCTGCTCATAGAGGGCAATCTGCTCTTCCGTCAGCGTGATTTGCTCCTCCAAAAGCTGCAATTCTTCTTGCAGCTCGTCGAGTTCTTCTAAGTAAGTACCCTCCTGCGTCCGAAGCGTGGCAAGCCGCCCGGCAATTTCGCCCCGCTGGGCCTGAATCTCACCGGTTCTGCTCTCCAATTCGTTCATCTGACTGCGGGCATCACTAATCTCTCTGTCAATGTCCGAAAGCGTCCGCCCCTGTACCAAGGTGGCAAAGATACCCGTGAACAAGGTCAGCACCATAAGCACCGCAAGAAGCAAGGCAATAATCGTGACAGATTTCTTCCGACTGTTTCGCATAGTAGTCATACAACCTCCAAAATAATATCCAAAAAACCTAATACGTAGGGGCGAACTGTGTTCACCCGTGGTTTGTAGGGGGCGGCGTCCTCGACGCCCCGTCACTTCACTTTTGTGCCGACGTGGCACGGGGCGTCGAGGACGCCGCCCCCTACACAAATACCATACCACACAAATATTACAACTTTGTTACACTTCAAATAATTCCGACCAAATCGAATGCTTGCATTCGATTTGATTGCTTACACTTTCAAATAATTCCGAATCGCAATCGCGCTGCCGAGTGTGCCGACCACAAAGCCCGTACCCATAAAGATGGAAATCATCATATTGGCCACTTCATAGAAACTGACAGGCTGAATCATATTCCCGCCCGACAGACGCACGATTTGGTCAACAAGTACACCGTACATGCCCCATTGAATCCCGAATGCAACAACCGCACCCGTGAGGCCCAGTATAAACCCTTGGAAGATAAACGGCCAGCGGATAAACCAGTTCCGCGCGCCCACCATCCGCATGATGGCAATTTCCTCCCGCCTGTCAAAGGTGGCAAGTTTAATCGTGTTCGAGATGATAAACACCGAGATAAGCATGAGTACACCGACAATAGCGATAAACACAACTACAATTACGTTACGGAACGATACAAAAAAGTCGGCGATAGCCACGTCTGCTCTGACCGCATCAACACCGGGAATCATCAACAGTCTGTCCAACGTCACCTGCATATAGGCGATATTGTCGAGGTCAATTACAAAACGATGCCGGAACACTTCCTCGTCGAGATTGTCAAGCTCAGCCTCTTCGTGGGTAGCCACAAAGGCCTGAAACGCCTCATCTCGTGTTACAAAGGTAGCATCGTACACGTTATTCGTGGCGAGTATCTGAAACTCCAAGCCCCTGGCTTCTTCTTCCGTCAAGCTGTCGTCTATAAAGGCAACCACCTGATTACGGGCCTCGGCATCTTCCACTAAATCATTCACGTTCAGGGCAACCAAAAGGAAGCTCCCCATAATCACCAGACAGGCAATGATAATCACCACAGAGGCAAAGCTCATAAACCCGTGCGTAAAGATGCTGGAGACACCCTCTTTGATATAGTACCCCAAGTTATTCCGTCGGCGTGGCTTTTTCCTGCTCATGAATCACATACCCCCTCATTCCGTCGCTGATGACACGGCCGTTATCTAAGGCGATGACACGCTTTTCAAAGCGGTCTACCAAATCCCGCTCATGTGTGACCACCAAAACCGTGGTTCCCAACTCGTTTATTTTCTCCAAAAGCATCATAATCTCCAGGCTCCGCACGGGGTCTAAGTTCCCCGTCGGCTCGTCTGCGATGATGGTGGACGGGTTATTGACCAAAGCTCTCGCCACCGCCACACGCTGCTGCTCGCCGCCGGAGAGTTCATCCGGCCGCCTGTCCGTGTCCACGTTGAGACCCACGAGGTCAAGCACGTAAGGGACACGCTTTTGAATCTCGCGCTCCCGCGCCCCGGTCACGCGCATGGCGAAGGCCACGTTTTCATAGACCGATTTCTTCTCAATGAGACGGAAATCCTGGAAAATAACCCCCAGCGTCCGCCGCATCATGGACTTTTTGCGATTACGAATCCTGTCTAACAAATACCCGTTGACCCGCACAGACCCCTCCGTAGGAGCGACCTCCGCGGTGAGCAACTTGATAATCGTGGATTTCCCCGACCCGGACGGCCCGACCAGAAAGGCAAACTCACCATCTTGGATGGTGATGTTTACCCCTTTGAGGGCCCGTGTCCCGTTGTCGTAGGCTTTTTGAACGTCTTTCATGATAATCATGTGGGCTAATCTACACTCCCTTGCTTTGACTTTTTACCCCCACCGCCCGGCAGGCGGACAGGAGCCTGTTATTTTGCGGCCTGCGCATTGAGATACTTTTTCACCATCAAGGCCACTTTAAACACAATGGCGTGGTCAAACTCTCTCAAATCAAGCCCCGTGAGCTTCTTTATCTTCTCCAAGCGATACACCAATGTATTCCGATGGACAAAGAGTTTACGACTGGTCTCGGAGACGTTGAGGCTGTTCTCAAAGAAGCGGTTGATGGTGTACAGCGTCTCAGGGTCGAGCGCGTCAATGGGGTTCTTCTCGAACACCTCCGCCAAGAACATCTCACAGAGCGTGACAGGCAATTGATAAATCAGCCGCCCGATGCCGAGATGGTCATAGTGGACGATGGCCTTCTCCGTCTCAAAGACCTTACCGACCTCGATAGCCGCTTGGGCCTCTTTGTACCGCTCGGCCAACTCTTTCAGGCTCCGCGCCAAAGTGCCGATGCCAATGACCGTTTGAATGGCGAGTTCCTCAGATGAAAGCGAAGATTCAATCACGCCCGCCAACGCCAACAGTATTGCGCTGCTCGTATCCGGCTCTACCTCTTTGATGAGCACGAGGTCATGTGTACCCATGGGCACAAGGAAGTCCCGCTCTTCGTTGGGGAACATCTCCCGCAGTACCTCTGCCATGGAAGCTTCACTCTGCTCCGCACGGCGAATCACAAACACGGCACGGCTCGCATTCAAAGGGAACTGCAATTCCTGCGCCCTGATTGCAATATCGTCGACTAGGGTGTTCTCGGAGAGGATGTGCTTGAGGAAGCCCACCTTGTCGTGCTTCTCCTCATAGCAAATCCGCGCCTCACGGATAGCAACGGACGCAAGCAGACAGATGGTACGAGCGGTTTCGTCCGCACCATCTGCAAACACGGCATATGCGTTCTCGGGGAAGCCGTCTAACACTTTATAGGTTCGTCCGACGGTGGTGAACACGCTGTCTTCCCCTTTGGGGAACACCACATCTTCCGGCCTCGTGCCAATCAGAGATAACTCCCCGGCGGCGACCACCACACCGGCCGCATCTACGACCCCGATGGTGCGTTCCGTCGCCTCTTTCAGTTGGACAATCACGCCTTGAAAAATCCTACCGGACATAACAGCAGGTCCCTCCTTGCAAATGATTCGTTATTTTCAACAGTTACATAATAACCTATTTCGCCGCAGTTTTCAACCTATTTTTCATATTTTTTTGTGAAATTTTTTCAAGGACTGCGTTTCTGTGCCAAAAATGGCAGTCTTTTCCTGTCACTTTTGCCGATAGACACATTGAAAACAGGAGCTTCTATCGTTTTTAGCAATGATTTCCTTATGCAATTATACTAATTCCAAAAAAACAGCCATAAGCTGCTTTTTTGGAATTTATAAAGATGTGTTGGGGGAGGCCTTCGCACCATAGAATAAGACTTCGGTTTGCGGGAAGCTTTCCCGCAAACGGTTAGCCGAGTCAATATGTTTGTGTAAAGCCGATCCGCGAAAGCGTATCATACCAAAAGAATCGACCGCTCGGTTTCCGCATCGAAAATATGTAATTTCTCCAAGTCTAAGCAGAGGTCAAGCGGCTGTCCCTCCTTGGCTTTTGACTGGTTTCCCACCACAGCTGTAACCCGCAAATCGCCCTCTTTACAAATGACATTCATCTCCGCCCCCAAAAGCTCCGTCTGCTCCACGGGCAGGCGGATGACCCATTCCCGCTTCGGGTTCGACGCCTCGGCCGCATCGTCGATATCCGTCGGCCGCAGGCCGAAGATGACGGACTTCTCTAAATAGTCCCGCACCTGCCGATGCACCGCGAACCGCTCGGGCAGCGGCAGAGAAAAGCGTCCGAACACCGCAGACACACCCTCACCCGCCGCCCGCAGAACACCCGGAATCAAATTCATGGGCGGCGCGCCGATAAAGGTCGCCGCAAACACATTCGCCGGGCGGTGGAACAAATCCTGCGGCGAGGCGGCCTGCTGGATAAAGCCGTCTTTCATGACCACAATCTGGTCCCCCATGGTCATGGCCTCGGTCTGGTCGTGGGTGACATAGATAAAAGTCGTCCCCACGCGGCGGTGCAACTCCTTCAGCTCCGCCCGCATCGTCGCACGGAGGCGTGCATCAAGGTTGGAGAGCGGCTCATCAAGCAAAAACACTTTCGGATCCCGCACCAAGGCCCGACCCAGTGCCGTCCGCTGCCGCTCACCGCCGGATAATGCGCGGGGGAGCCTGTCGAGCAGATGTGTAATCTCCAACATCGCCGCCGCCTCGTCCACCCGCCGCCGAATCTCGGACTTGGGGAACTTGCGAATCGTCAGCCCAAACGCCATGTTCTGAAACACCGTCATATGCGGATAGAGGGCGTAGTTCTGAAACACCATGGCGATGTCCCTGTCTTTCGCCGGCACATCGTTCACCACCCGCCCGTCAATGCAAATCTCACCTCCGGTAAGCTGTTCCAAACCCGCAATCATCCGCAAAGTCGTACTCTTCCCGCAGCCCGACGGCCCGACAAACACCACAAAGGATTTGTCCGCAATATCCAAGTTAAAGTCCGAAACCGCTTTAACTCCACCGTCGTATACTTTTTCTACGCCCGTTAATGTTACGCCTGCCATGGTAAAAACCTCCGGTTTTTTAATTATTAACTGCCATTATACCATGAATTTATTCAGAATTCATGGTATAAACATCATACTTTTCGGTTCCCGCCGAAGGCGGGGAGAAACGTGATTTAAATGCTCGTACAATAACTACATAGTAGTTATTATACCACAAATCGGTCATACACGCCCGCCAAAACGAATAAGTTGTACCCAAGGGGGGATTTTTCATGTTTATTGTTACTGCAAAATTGAGCAAAAAGCGTGCGTTGGTCATCGTCTTGGTCATCGCCGTGCTTCTCACCACCGTCATCGTCCTCGCCGCCCGCAGGGATAGGAATACGGGCATTGAAGCCGAGACTGCGGGTGATGTCGTCACCTTTCTCGAAACCCTTGGTTGGCAGGTTGACCCGGAGCCGATTGAGGTGGCGGAGGTCTTAATCCCCCGAGAATGGGGCGAAGTCTACGAGGCCTACAACGCTCTGCAACTGGAAGCCGGTTTCGACCTCACCCCCCACAAGGGCCGCCCTGCCGTGCGGCATACATACCGCGTACTCAACTACCCCGGCCAGTCGGACGGCGTAGTCGTCGATGTACTGGTTGCGGACGGCCGTGTAATCGGGGGCGGGATACAGTCTGTTTACTTAGACGGATTTATCCACGGATTGTTCCCGAATGTTGGAACGTAGGAATACGGCTCACAGAGATTACGCGCGGACGTATGCGGAAGAGCCGGAAACATATCTGCAATAAAAATACCGCCGGGAGCGTAACAAACAAAAGGGCGGCCAATGGCCGCCTACCATAAGACAACACGAAAAAACCCTGTAAAATCAACATTTTATGAGCAGGCGGGTAAAACGGAGTAGCGAAGAACAGGACGCAGATACAAAATGCGTCCTGTTTTTTTGCCCGAAAACTAAATACAAGCAATACAGGGCAAGGCCGAGAGTGTAAGAACTCCCGGCCTTTTTTGTTGCCCGAATTACAGAAAGGGGCATTTTTACTATGGCAGTATTCCGCATAGAGAAAACACAAAATTACACGGTTATGAGTAACCACCACTTGCGTAACCCTAGCCTATCACTCAAAGCAAAAGGGCTAGGCCATCAGATAAAACCAAGTTCCGCTTTTTACCATTGGAATGATGATTTGCGGGCTTGTGATGTTAGTCAATAGCGTGCTTAGTGCTTTTGGGGGTCTTGGAACATTCGTATTTAATGCCGCTAGTATAAATCCTCATGTATGGACTAACTATCTACTGGTAGGTTTGTCTGCAATATTATTCGTGGTATCGTTGCTACATTTCCGCAAGGTGAAAGAGAATACAAGGGCAAAAAGCAAGTTGCTTCATGGCATAACCACCGTTCTCTTAGTGTTGTTAATTTTCATACTGTATAATTGGAGTTTCTTTTCATTTATATAAGTAATGTTACAACCAAAAACGCGAAACTGCCAAACTTTCACGGATAAAATTCAGTCTTGACAAGTGTAAAGATGTTTTGTATAATGTTTACGGATGTCAAGATTGGAGGATTACTAATGAACAAAAAGC
>Ga0131853_10011962_pt1 | contig 15879 bp, 9 predicted proteins | sample TergutLab28metaG_FD_92764 | JGI IMG/M metagenome (GOLD analysis project Ga0131853, IMG submission 92764) | Labiotermes labralis P1 segment gut microbial communities from Petit-Saut dam, French Guiana - Lab288 P1 (version 2) (version 2) | ecosystem: Host-associated > Arthropoda: Insects >...
AACACTGTAACTACTGCGTTCCCACACAAAGTGGTAGCAATTGTTTGCAAAGAGTACGCTACAGGGTGTTTCAGGCCTTAACTGCAGTGGCTTTGAAACTAGTTCCTTCTGGGAATCCCTCCACATATTTCTCCTATATTTACCCATCGTCTAGGGCTTCAAACCTGAGTCGTCTAGCTGTGCCACTTACTGTATCCTTTAGAACTGGCAACCCGTTCATCCACACCTATTTCAGGGCAGTGTGTTAAGGTCAATCAATTTTTTTTAAACATTTGTTCGTGTAAAATTTTATTTCGAATTTTAATGATGTTTGGAATGTTGTTTTGTTCGATTGGAGAATTTCATAAAGAATTTTTTTGCGTTATGAAGTTTGGAAATAATATTATTTGCAGTTATTGAACTTTGTGGCGAGTTCAGAGAGAAATGAATCAGAAATGTGTTGAAAGGCTGTGGCATTAGTAGAGAGAGCTTCCCGGACTAGTGAGCTGGAAAATAAGTAAATTGCAATATATCGATTAACGCCCGATCTGTCGATACAGCAGGCATTATTCGCGTGTTCCCTAATATAGCTGGCATGTGTGAATTTATATACATATTTCAGTGTCGATACAAAGGTGTATGAATACTGGCGATGATCGGAAATAATGAACGAAAGACCAGGATGCGCTTTTATACAGGTGTAGTGCTGTGTTTGAGCGTACTTAAACGGTTCTGCGACAGACTTTGTTCCGTGGTGAGATGCTGTAAAGTGACAGTGATATTTTCCATTTCAAGGCTAAACAAGATGGGCGAAGTTGTTGGGGCGTCGTTACCATGAAGTAATATATGACAAACCACGTACACTTTATGTTTTAACATAAGTTATTTATTTACAGTCCAACATCCACCGAGGGTAACATTAATGTAATGTCAAGATTTTCAAGACCATTACACGAACAAGAAAAAAACAAAAAATAATGTAGTTACAAATAAATTAAATATTAAAGTATCGTAATGAATTTTATGTTTTGCTGGCCGTACATCCTGGTAATACTCCGCGTAAATGACTAACTTGATGCACAATTGCGTTATATAATACGTTTAGCATTATAATCCTCTACATGTTTCGAACAGCTCTGTGCTTATCATCAGGAGGTCAAATTGTATTAATGCAGCATCTGTTATAATATTTTCCGTAAGTGACCGTCCGGTGTGCACACCGGACGGTCACTATACCAGATGGTGTATTAATAAAATTTGACCTCCTGACGATGAGCACGGAGTTGCTCGAAACATGTAGAGAATTATAATAATAAACGTATTGTATAACGTAATTGTGCATCAAGTTGGCCATTTACCCAGGATCATGATGAGTTGTTACATTTGTTTCGTTCTTTGTGATTACAACAAGACGTTTCATAATTTAGTGTATTCATTGTATTTGTCATTTTTGTGGGCTGCTAACGTCATGGTTTTAAGAACCTTTCCACGATATTAGTGTTATCTCTATTGATGTGTAACGAGACGAAACGTGTTTGAATGTAAATAAGCAATTTATGTACTGCATAAAGTTTATCTGGTTTATTGTATATTATATCAGAATGTAAAACTATTTTTCTGTCCAGTGCTTGGGGGTATCCAAAAATCGTTGTCTTGTTTAAAGGTTCCCACGCTTCGTCCGCTCGTCCTTATTATAAGTGTAGTAAGATAAAGATGAATGTGGAGCATTGGAGTAATGCTGGGAGGGGAAATCGAAGTTCTGGGAGAATCTGTCTAAATGTCACTTTGTCTACCACAAATCTCACTTGCAATAGCCTGAGATCGAGTCCCGTCTTCCGCAGTGACAAGCCTATCTAGCATGTGGTGTTGCAGTTTGAATACAAGCTGAATGAAAATTCTTGTCACCACAGAGAATATTGGGGCTTTGTAAAGGACATATCAGTTAATATTTTATATATTTCTTAATTTCAAATATTTGCACCAACACTCATAAAGAAGGAACAAGCCAGAAACTAGTTTATACAATGTTTCTGCTGACGATGGAACCACTGTTTGTTTAATTTGCAAGAAAAGAGGCATGACACTGACCTTAACCGTCCTTTGTACATATTTTACAATATGTGTTCATAATTCTTCACACATTTACGTGGCAGAATGTGCGTTCACGTAGATGAAGGTTTTAACAGCAACACATGAAGTTTTAATCGTTAAGGTACACAGAGTTATTGAAGGAAAGGTATAGGGAAGGACAGAAGTGACCGGAAGATGAGGAAGAAGACGTAGACAGCTACCGGATGACCTTAAGAAAGAGACAAAGAGGAAACTCAAGATCGCTGTCTGTGGAGAACTCTTTATTGAACGGGCTGTGGACTTGTCACAAGACAGACAATGAATGAATGCATGAATGAATGAATGAGTGAATGAATGAATGAACGAATGATTAGAGATATACAGAGCTAATACATTCCACATAAATAATGCAGCATTACTGAATGCCAAATACTGCTAGTTTCCTTGGTACGACCGCCAAATTTGGCGAGAGATTCGGATGATCCTACTCTCTAAAGTTGGGCCAAGCCATACAGGATTAAATTCTCTTTGCGGCTGTGCTCTGAATAAAACGTTCTGTAGAAGGCAGCAGAGAAGAGCCTAAGTAAGGGGTGTGTAGAGCTGATGTACTGTTTTCGACACAGCTACAGACTGAAGTTGTGCAGACACACACACACACACAAACTTATTTAAAAAAGGCTGGTTTGTGAGTGAGTCACAACCTGAAACCAAGTGAAGTGATACGTCGGCCAAACCTGTGAAGCCGTTCTGATTTATTTCCTACCACGATACGGTGTTTGTACATTTGGACACACGGTGTAAACGGAGTACTCAAATATTAATTGAACTAAGGGAGCAGTTCCTAATTATGAATCCAGACCGGGGGCACCGACTGTTCTGAACTCCTCTCAGCTCCCCAAGATAAATGACATGTCTCCTGTATATCATGACGGTTTGCATACAAATTCTTTCCTATTTACCGATTACCAGTCCCGCCACAGACGCTGTAAAATCTGAGGACAGCATACTGACAGCATACTGACAGCAAACTGACAGCATACTAACACTTACGTCAAATAAACTATAATCCAACTACAGGTTGTTTGAAGAAGTTCTGTTATGCTACTTGCTGTAATATTACTTTTAAACCCTTACGATATAAAAGTAATTTCAACGAATTCTAATAACGCAGGCGGTGCAGTGACTAGGCTGAATGATCCTGGCTTCGAATACCGACTGAGGAAAGTAATTTTTCTCTTCCCCGAAACGTCCAAACCGCCTCTTGTTCCCACCCAGCCTCCTATGCAGTAGGTATCGAGATTCTTTCTCCGGGTGTATAAAGCGGACGTGAAGTGAAGCTGCCTTTTCACCTCCATCTGTACCTAGGTGAAGAATAAGTGAAGCTATATAGCAACTCCCGCTGCAAGCTCTCTTAGCGTGGAAAAGGGAAACTCTGCCTATTTTAGAAACGTGATTACATGTTTTGATCTAATTTTGTTTACAGACCATTTCTTTTCCCGATATCAGGCTGCAAAGCGTCGAATTTTAGAATAAATAGAGAGTATTGCAAGGGAAAAGACGTGGGAGTGGTCGTGGCTCAATTTCAAGTGCTATCCTGTCATTTGTCTGGAGGAAAGAGAGGAAACATGAAGATTCTCAGTTATTGTAGCCTGAGTCGAGGTCGGGATTAGAACTCGGGACTTTTTAAAACGAAGCAAGAGTGCGAGTAACCTTACGGCGACTTTCTGTAAATATTTCTATTTCGGGAACACCAAAATATTGATGTCTCTTTCAGTTCTATAGTGTAAATGGTGTTTCAATTAGCCTAATGAAACTTCACATCAGAGCTAATCCAATTTACGTCAGTCAGAGGGCTGCTTTAAATTAATTCCCCATATCAAACAAATTACCCGTTGACAAATGTTAGATTCTCCCCCGGATGTTGTGGTAATGGCAGCTTCTCGATTACATTTGCTTCTCCCCTGCCTTGTTTCTCTTGCTTCTCTTACTCCCTTAATTGAGCAAGAATCACTTCGTTACTTCTGAGTTGAAGCTTTTTTCTTCCTGTGGTCACGTTCATTTGGAACTATTCTTTCATCTGCTTCCTGTAGCTAACCACAGTGTGTTGTTATTTGCCAGATACTTTCCTTTTTTATAACTTCTGTAGCAGCACCTATTAACACTTCCAATCCTGGAAATCATGTGACTTGCATTTGAAGATTGAGTTCGTACCGCGCAGGGAACAAACTGCGTCACCGTTACAAAGACCAGCCAGTCAGTGCCGTGTGTTGCAATAACAGCTGCTTGTTTGCACGGCTATGTGACACATAAATACACTTGTTTTAAAGGTGTGTTGTGTGTGTTGTGTGTGTCTCTTGTGTGTGTGTGTGTCTCTTGTGTGTGTGTGTGTGTTGTGTGTGTGTGTTTCTTTCAATATTAACGCGGGTGGAACAATATAAGAGGTTTTAATGTTTAGGTGCTGCGAAAATGGTTTCAAGAGTAGTTCTGTGTAGAAAGCTTAGGGGCCTGTGCCGGGCCTACGCAGTGTCATGTAATGAAAACCATGTAGTAGACATTGTGCTTTAGAGTTTTGGAAATGAACACACTGAGGTGAGTCACCTTAAAAAAGTGTTAAAGTTCTAATTCAGTGTGACAGTTATGTGTGTCCGAACGAAAACCCTATCAGAAGTCCATTATATACAGGGTTATTCGAAATGATTGTCAGGGTTTTAACAACTTGTCATACACAGTACACCTGAGATAGGAGTATATGTGTTTTTTATTTAATAGAACAACACTCCAAGTTTTTGTTACATACCTTACAGGTACTCTATATGTGCGCCCTTTGTGATCCTACACAATCAACACGATAATCGAGTTCGTTCCAAACTCTTTGTATTATGTCAGCGGTGATGGTTTCACTGGCGGTTCTGATTCGCACCTTCAGTTCCGGGATACTTGCAGGAAGAGGAGGAACATAAACCTGATCCTTGACATAACCCCATAGAAAGAAATCACATGGGGTTGCATCTGGAGAACGAGGTGGCAGTTGTTAAAACCCCGACAATCATTTCGAATAACCTTGTATTTCTCAGTTTACGGTTTACACAACCTTAAGTTAAAAATTTATTACGCAACAAGTATCGGCTGGTTATTAGCCACAACGGGGATGAATCGTCTTAAAAAGTAAAAATACCAAACGTCGGTAGTCCGGGATAGCTCACTCGGTATAGCGACTTGCTACTGGCTGAGCGGCCCGGGGTTCGAATCCTGGCGGGGGTGAGATTTTTCGCACCCACCCAGACCGGCCCTGGGGCCTACCCTGCCTCCTATACAATGAGTACCGGGTCCTTCCCGGGGGTAAAGTGGCCAGAGCTTGGCGTTGACCACCCAACCACATCTAGCGTTGAGGTTAAAGTAAGAGTAGATCTATACATCTACTCCCCCTCTGGGCCTTCGTGGCCTGTTTTAGGGTGAACCAAAAGGTCGTCGACCGATTAATACACCATTATGTATTCCGGAGAACCTCAGTTCGAACTTCGCCGCGGAGCTCTTTCGTCCTGAGTTTTTTTTAGTCCGTTCAGACAAATGCTATGACAGTACACCTGTTTTAGACTACGGTAAATTTCTTCCAGATACCTTACAATTTATTGTTCGCAAAATTAGCCGCACCTACTTGTATCGAATATTCTCGTCTGTGTAGGACTACATAACCCCAAATTTCATATCGTCAGGAGACCCTTCATGATTCTAGAAAAAGCTGATTAAATAGGAAGTGTATTGATTTACGAAAGTTATCTTGCATAATCAGTGGTCTAACTATTCTATTGCGATTTCCACAGAGCAGGGTCCTTCATGAGAAGAGGTAGTTTTAGTTGGTCTAGAAATTTCGTCGCCGTTTATGGAACCCGAAGATTAATTACCATGTGGACAGCAGCAAGCCACAGTTGCCTGTTTGGAGCCATAGAAACCTGGCTAAAATATGTATGTGCCTCGTTTGTACATGTGGCGACCTGCGAGGCGCTTTCGCAGAACAGTTTCGAAAAGTCGCTGTTCACCTCTTCATGTCTCTTGGTCCGTGAGTCCGCAGGGGAATACTACGACTCCAAACGGAAGAATTTCTGTACATTTCCTTATCTGATGGCTGTCTGTTGACGCAGTACATTTACGTTTACAGTCAGAACTTTGTATGAAACATAAATTTAGACAATACCGGGCCTTAATTTTTGACTGTAATTGAGGTAGAGCGTTTTTTCTGCGAGGTACGATCTGAGGCCGAAGAAGCCTTTGGAGATTTAGACAAAAACCGACAATGTAGATTTGTTGCTAAGACACGGAGAAATATTATTGTGTGCCTTGTTTTAAATGCATAATGCCATATTTAAATGCATAATGCCATGTCTAAATGCGTAATGCCACGTTTAAAATCCTGGCGTTTTCATTTTTTGTCTTCAAATTGTTTACAAATTTAAAATCTACGAAGAGTAATAGAATGAACGGGACAGAAGTAATGCGCTCTGTCGATGATTCCTAACCTGTTGGTATTGTGCTTTTTCCCATATTTCTTTAAGGTTCATTGTAATATGATACGTAATAAATCTCTATACCTAACTAAAATGCACACTTGTTAAAAGCAAGCGAGTATTAATGTCGTTTTTTAACAGTGGCCCTACAGTTCTAGATAATTGTTATTTTACAAGTCTCTCGGCACCTCACAGTGGTTGGTGGATGGCGAATTGGAAGGGGTGAGAGTGGACACAAGCCTTGTGGTGTAACCTGAATTACTGTGACGTGAGTTGAGGTCCTGCGGCGTGATCTGAGATGCTGTGACGTGTTGTGAGATACCGGGACGTGACTGGAGGTACTACGACGTGACGAGGTATTGTGACATCATTTTAGGTACTGTGATATGATTTTAGGTACTGTGACGTGATATGAGGTACTATGACGTGACTTGAGATTCTGTGACATGATTTGAGGTACTGTGACTTGAATGGAGGTACTATGACGTGACTTGTGGTACTGTGACGTGATTTTATGTACTGTGACGTGATTGAGGTACTGTGACGTGATTAGAGGTACTGTGACGTGATTGGAGGTACTGTGACGTTATTTGAACTATTGTGACGTCATTTCATTTACTGTGCCTCTACAGGACACATTTCAGAAGATTAGTTCTAGTAATCACCACCATGATAACCCAAAATAGTCTTGCCCAGTTTTTAACCTACCATACAATTTTTACGTGGTCCCGAGTTGAACATTTCAGCTTGGCCAGGTTGGAAACAATGACCAATTACCTTATGTCAGTTGAACTTCAAACCGGATTTGGGTATTCAGTCATTAAATGAACGCATAATTAAATTTGTAATTAACTTGATTTTTATTGGGCACGTTCGCTACTTTTTCACTCCTGCCAGAGTGTTAGAAACATTTTATTGACTTTAACCGATTCGTGTCTATAATGCAAGCACAGTGTGATTATTGTGACGTTTCAGTTAATTTTAAAAACTTAGTGTTTAGAGGAAACTCAGGTTTTCGGTCTTAAAGAAAAACCTGATTTGGTTCCCCAAATCCACGTCGCACTGCATACTTCCATGGAACAGACGCCTTCTTGAAAACCTGATAGTTTCTCTGCTAAAGCAGCTCGCCGCACTTTACAGGTCCCCACGGTTCATTACCGCGTTCGCAAGAGTCCACCAATTTTTTTTGTCGTGAGCCAAATATATCTACCCCACGCCATGCAAACAAGTTTCTGTAATAATAATTTTAATATTTTCCTTCCATCTACTCCTAGTTTTTCCACGTGAACTCTTCACCTTTCAGATTTCCTCACCAAAACTTTGTGCACCATACGTGCCACATGCCAGCACGTCTCTTTTTTATGCATTTCTCAACCAGAAAATATTTCCCTCCTAATAATGGATTTAAGTTTTCCTCCCAAGCGCAGACCTCCTACCGATATAAGAATTTAATCATTATTCATTTATTGAAAAACAAAAATTCAAGATGTTGCATACCAAAACAGAGCACTTCCCATCAATTTACTAACATCACTTCTCAGCGCTTTCATTTCCTCCAGCCTACCTTAAGGACACAAGAAGGACGAGCGGGCACTGACTGGTAATCTTCAGAGTAGTCAGTTTTGTGCCCCGATATTAAAAGCAGTATTTGTCACTACACACCTTTTTCTTCTCCTCCTCATCCTTCTTCTGCTTCTTTTGTCTTATTCCTCTTTTAAAAAGGCCACATTGTAGGGAAGAAGCGAAAAATGCAGTGTTCGCGGCCACCTCACTAGGATGTTGCTGTTTGTTCACGTTCCTTCTGTTTTGCGTCTGAAACCGTGAAATGTTTGCGGTTGTCACTTCCGTGACTTCAAAGAATGCTCATCTCTGCAATTGAGAAGTGTAGCAAGGCAGAGGGCAGCACCTGTCTGCGTCTTATGTACTGTTTGTCCAACCCACGGAACTGCAGTACTTGAAACAAAGAAGAGGCGGAATGCAAAATGGATTAGACATTTCCGGCAGTCAAAGCAGTCGCTGGGATTAAATTTATGCTGTGATGAACAAAGAGAAAATTGAAACAGTATGTATTTGTGTGTGAAGCAATAAACAAGTTGGGGAATTTGTGAGTAGCGTAACAGTTCAGGCACCTTATGTTCTATGTTATAGCTTCTGGATTACAATTTGCGCATTCCAACTTTCAGGTGTTGTGATAATTTTATAATTTCAAGCACTACTGCTTGAATGTGTGTTGCTAATTCCTTCACAGCAGCCACTGTAGAACGGCGTAACGAGGAGATTAATTAAATATTATTAGGGTGCATGAATCACGGATAGTAAGAATGTGCAAGGGAAGAAGAGAACGCAACTGAAATCTGTGGTTGAAAAGTCTGAACGTATTAAATCATTGAGCGGTATAGGTCTTATTTGGATGATAATATTAAAGTGAATGTTTCACTTCCCAACACTTGTGTCTTACATCCTTTTACCAGAAGTACAAGCGGACGCAGCCTGTGAGTCTTCAGAGCACCAAATTTCGTGCCCTTCTCCTTATAATAAACCTGATGCCTTTCATTACCCTCATCTTCTCTTTTTGTCTTCTTAAAGACAAGCAATCAATAAAGAGGATAACATTAAAGGGGATCCTGGAGAAATATAGCGAAAGATGCACTTGGCTAAAGTAAGAGTTGTCATTTGTCAGTAATCATTTCACAAATGATCCATTCCCGTCAGAAGGACAAACGGGCGAAGCGTTGAGACCTTCAAGGAAAGTGGTGCTTTTTCTTACTCGAAGAGCGCTGGACAGAAAAGTACTTTGACCGTCCTTTTTTTTTATCAGCCTTTCAAGTGGTTAAAAGTTGCTGCTAGATCTTTAGTGACGTCAGTTCCAGAACTTGTGCGTGTGTGTAGACGAACTATTATTTTAGGTGCCTGACGACATTTTGAGGGATTTTATGGATGTCATTATCCCTGACAGAGGAGTTTCACAGCTCATTCTAAGCTGTGTTGATATTACAAAACAGGTGGTTTTTTAATGCGGTCTTGGCGACATCTGTGTTTTGACAAACAGCGAAGACGCAGTTTGTACCAGACCACAATGCCAAGCATTCCACTGATGAAACTTTGCCGAAACATCTGTTCGCTGTAATGAATAAGTTATCCACCACCTCCTCCACTTGCACAAACACACGCGCGCGCGCGCTCACACACAACCAAAATTTCTGTTTAATTGTTCTACGAAATTTTCCCTTGTTGAAAGTTTTGGGGTTTTATGCCCAAATTTGAAAATATCCACATTTTTTACGTCGGTTGTAATGTTTGTAGTGAATCTAAATCGGGTCGCTTTGAATTAGAAGAACTGTGTCGGCAATGGATTTACGGGAACTTCGCACTTTGAGACAATTCTTCGTCAAAGTTGGTAATGTTGTAAACTTTCACACCAACAACCTATTGAATTCAGATTATCGTTTGTCTTACTGCCAGTCCATTTTCCTCTTCTGCCCATTTATGTGTAATATTTGAATATTGTCGTTAAATAAACATGATGCGAGGCATGGATTAAATCCATCTGGCCCAGAATAGGGACCAGTGGTGGGTTCTTACAGATACGGTCAGTAATATGGGGGTTACTTAAAAGTCAGAAAATCTTCATTAGTCGAACGACCATTAATTTAAAAATATGGCTGGTTCTTGTGTTTACTGTTTCTTTGTGTGTTTGTTAGACAATCAAACCAGAAAGATAAACCGAAGTTATTAGGATATGGCATATGATTATATTGACTTAGGCTTATATATAGCACTAATCTTCATTTAGTGGACTGGACATGTAGAGCGTATGGGAGAGAAAAAATTTCGTCTGGAAGTTTCAAGGACAGAGACTACCTCGAGGACCTAGGCATAGAGTAGAGAGAGAGATTGAAATGGATACTAAATTAAAAGGGCGGGAGATTGTGTGCTGGAATAATCTGGTTCATGATATAGACCAACGAGGAGCCATGTGAATACAGCAATGAATCATCGCGTTTAATAAAAGCAAGAAATAACTAGATTAGCTGCGCGACAGGTAGCTTTGTCTAATATAAAGTGCGGTTCCGCATGGATCTCATAATAAACAGCTATTGTTTTTATGTGCGCCATTCAGAGGTTTGGCGATTACACTCCGGATGCTGGGTTTTCTTGGATGTATGAAACGAATTTGTAGATATTATTGAATTAATGTTTTGATCTAAAGGGAGAAAACTTGATATTTATTAATGCAAAACTTTCTGTGCTCCCTTCATTCAATTATGCGCCCTTAATTCAGATTTATTTTTCTGTATTTGTTTTATAATAGATGACATTCAGAGACGGGCATGGAAAGACCTACGAATAGACGGGAGGATAATATAAAAATGGATCTTCGTTAAAATCACAGAAGGGCATGTATTGGATTGATCTGGCTCAGGATCACTCCGTGTCAGAGTTGTGGTGGACAAAGTACCAGTGGAACAGGTTTTCTTTTCCCAAGTATTTCGGTTTTTTTCTGTCAGTACCATGCAGCCACTGCTCAACACGTCTTCGTGTATATGTTGCTATTAGCAAAAGGGCAAAAGGGCGAAGCCTGGGAACGTTCCTAAAAACAGCAGTGTTTCGAAAATCGCAGAGCAGTGGATAGAAAAGTATTTTTACATAGCGTTTAGAGGGTTAAACGTGCGTAGTTTCGCAGAAATCTTTTGGCCAGCTCGTATTTGTTTATGTCTGCAGGTGTGAATGCAGGCGAGTGGCCGCATCCATGGACATCTGGCAACCGAATACACGCGCCCAACCTGTCATCGCAAAGCGCGGCTTGTACAGCGTACAGCCGCTTCCTACACGCCATTTGGGCAGAAGAAGACTTCTTACAAGGATATTTCAGGTACAGCTGATAGTCGGTCATCTAAAGAAACAGTCTGCTTGTCCGTAAAGCAGAGTTATCCCTGTGCTAAGTTCAGCGCAGGCCAGTCGGTTTCTGATTATCGGTACTGGCTGGAGGTGAATGGTCTGCTTGATGCTCCGGCCGCTTCGACTCTGGGGGAGCATCCACCTTAGGTACTGGATACGAGGCTGGATGGTTCCAAGAGCTGGTCTGGATTCTGATACCTTACGGCTGCCGGGAATTGAACTCCGACTTTTCGGCGGGCCAGCCAGTGGCCTAGCCGCTAATGTCAAGTTACAGAGCTCTATTCTCGCCCCACTATGAGTCTGGAATGAGTTTAAAATCAAGGAATATCACTGGGAGGAAATATGAATTTGTTACTTAGTGTTCTATCTCATTCACATATGTTGCACTTTAAGCTGGAATACTAGTGACAGCTTTTGTGTACAGGGTGTTTCAAGAGGAAAATCAATATTTTGGGAGGTTATAATATCGGTCACTATGAGAACAAAAGCTCATATGAAAAAGTGTTTAATTCCGAGTGGTTACCGCGATAGAGCTGTTTGAATCTACAAATATAAGATCACTGTAAACGGAAATAAGGTAAGAGAGATTACTTATTGTTAATTTAAATTTAATGTTAACTAAACATTTGAATGGCAAATTTGTTAAACAGAAATGACATATTTGTTACGGTTCACAACACATATTCTAAAATCCTGCCGTCATCCTCAGTGCACTTTGCAACTCGTCTGCGAAGATCGCGTTTTGTTCGTCTGAGTTGATCTTCACGTTTCGTTATGCTGGCAGCAGCATCCATATTGCGAGAGAGCAATTCGTCTGGTGTATCCACCTTTATTTTGTACACTTCGCTCTTCATCCAACCCCACAAACAAAAATCTGACGGAGTTAGTCTGGAGACTCAAAGAGCTCGATCTGGGTAACCATTCAAAAATAGGCACATATTTGTATAAACTTTGTTTTCTCGCGATGACTGATACTATTACCTCCAAAATTATTTACCTGTCCTTCTGAATCACCTCGTATACAAGTAAGGACCAGTATTTGGTATCATCTTATATGGATCCGGTATATCGCCATAGGTACTGTGACAAGGCTGAGGGCTGGACTTAATTACCAACAAGGATAACAGATTTTTGTGGTCCATGGCATTGAGATTGTCTCTGTAACCTCCCTGCCTGCTAGCCGATGGGTGCTGGGAATCCTATCCCCAAGCGTAAAGGTGCCGTGACCTGCAACAACTGATATGACTTAATGGCTTGGTGTTAGGGACAACAACAATGTACCTTTCTTGCATATTACAATATGATAACGAGGCTAGTGTGCAGTAGTTAGAGGCACGGGCAGGCGCGGTCATTCTTGCAGAGAAATTTCTGGTGAGTGTTGGAATTTTTATTCGAGTACCGAATTGAACCAATAATTTGCTGACACCATGTCTAGAGCAAGCAATCTCTGTACATGACTGGACAGTCCCTGAGGGTTCCAGGAGGGCGAGGCTCCCAGATTTCAAGACAGTCGGCACATTAAGATGGTAAGATTGTCAGACCTACGCACCGGTCATCTTTATACCCAGGAACTATTCCTGGTATTCATTTCCGTTAGAGGCTGAATCAACCCCAGGGCCATAGTGCGGTCGGAAGCATTATATAAATGAGAAATTCCAATGACACCAATGGGAATCGAACCCGCAACCTTCCGGCTTTTAGCGCCGTGCCTCAACCAACTGCACCACCGCCATGTCTATAGTAGGGCATATAAAATCGGTTTCAGAAGGTAAATCTGACGGCTGGCTACAGCAGAGTGCTGATGTTTGTCCATCAACCGGGAGGATGATCCCTGCTAGGTATGCGTAGATGCGCATGCGTAAGATGTATTGAATGACGATTTGCTACCGCCCATCCTGAAAGTACACAAACTGTGCAGTGGCCCACAACTTGCTTCTCTAAATGTTTGCTGTTTTCACTTCGTGTGCAGCACAGCAGTCTGCCGTTTGTCTTCACTAAAGCCAGCAGCCCCCGCACCGCGTCAGAGACGCCCGCTCCTCGCGGGCATTACCTCGTGTCCTGTGGTCTGTACGTTAGTTTGTTACATAATAATCATTTCAGATTCAAGGCGAATTACATCGTAAACAGGGCAGCCCTTCCTGGAGACAGTACTTGCTGATTGAACTATTTCGTGCCTTTTCCTTAGTCACTCCATTTTCAGAAATTTCACCTGTTCTTGTAGCCCTTTAGTCTTAGACAGAAAGAATATGTTCAAGAACCTAGCTGTTAAAATATGAATTGGATTGAGCTGGGTGATGTTGGATTTAGTGTCTGCTATTTTCAAGGGTTTTTTTCAGGTTCCATGACGTCGACTAAATAATTAATACCTCTGATTTTAACCCCTTAAATCACAGTAACTGCTCTACATACTGCCTGCATTAACGTTAAAAAAATCTGCATTTTTACCCACGCAGTGTGTTTATATGTTCCTTGTGTTTCAAACAGTAGACTGCAAATATATCCCTTCAAAGCGTTAACGGATTGGTCTGTGTAACGGAAATGCAGTGTGTTCTCTGTGAGGTACAAGCTGAATATTGATACATAATTTAAACGAATTTCAGGGAGACAAGATAGCGTTGTCGGTATAGCGACTACGCTACGGACTGGACAACCCGGGGTTCGAATCCTGGCTGGAGTAAGAGATTTTTCTCTTCTTCAGTACGTTCAGACGGATTCTGGGGCTCATTCAGCATGCTGTGCAGTGGGTACCGGGGTTCTTTCCCGGTAATAAAAAGGCCGAGCTGTCAGGTTGACCGCTTCTATACAGTACTGAGGTGAAGAATTAGTGCAGCTATACCTCTGCTCCGACTGTATGCCTTTATGGAGTGGACAGAGGCAACTTCTGAGGACTATAGAAAGATGTTTGTCTGTCCACTGTGTATGTTAAGGAATACGATATACATATTTCTACTTCACGTGTGTAAGAATTATCTTGGGGGGAATTTTCGCCATGTGTCGTTACCAGTACTCTATGTATAGATGCTTAATGGTTGTAACATGAACATGGAGGGGATCTAATTGGCATGTTGCAGGGGTCACTAGTCGTGGTGTTGCTCATTACGATTGGCATCAATGTAATGTTCATCCTGGACACAAACCGACGTCTCCACGAAGAAATTCCAACAGCAGGTATTTATAAAGTAGCTAATTTTAGCAGGGTGGGTGTGTTTCTGCATTCACCATTTATTACTGCTGTTTGTATGGAGCGAATTTTGAACTTTTTTGTCATATTGACCAACGATTTTAACATTTAAAAATTATATGATACATGCTGTGCACGATTCTCACAATAAACAGCTTTTATATCCTGTACAGCAATAACTGGTTGGGTTTTGATAAGCGTGATGAAATGTATTCATTGCACGGCACGATCTACCTCCATGGAGCAGAGAGCCCTTCTTGTCAAGCTTAGTTCTTCAGCTAGTCAAGAAATTCCCTGCATTTTATAGAACCCAAAATTTATTACCGCATTCATAAGAGGTGTCTGTATACTTACTGTTGTGTGTATGTATTCTTATTGTTATGTATGTTCTGTTCTGTGTATTCTGCTTCATTGTGTTGTTCTGTGTACTGTTTGTGTGTATACTCGTATGTGTCTGTACTACTGCCACCAGGTGTCAACCCAATTGCAGTTAACAAAATATATCATATCCTGTCAAGAGCCCGTTCCTTGTCCCTGCCCTTAGCAGGATCAATCCAGTCCACGCCTTCCGAACTAATTTAAGATCCATTTTAATATTGTCCTTCTACATATGCCTATGCCTTCAAAGTATACTCATTCCCTCAGACTTCACGAATAAATGGCTCTATAACCCTGTCCTCACCCCCATACATGCCACTTGTCCCACCCATCTTACCCGCATTGATTTGAGCACTGTAATAATATCTGATGAGGAGAACGAATAATGAAGTTTTGTGCTGTGAAGTTTTCTCTGTTCACGGTTACCTCTGTCTTTCTTGGGCTCATTTATCTTCCTCATCACTGTATTCATATACTGAACTTTTAAATGTAACACAACTAGCGATGCTGCCTGTTTCATGCCGGTATATACTTCCATTAATGAACATTATCAATATCAGGATATTTTTCAAACAAATTCATCCACAAACAGTATTAATACAAGGAAGAAGCATCATCTTCATAGGCCAAATACCACGCTATGCTGTTTGCAAAAAAGTACAATCCTCAAGAATAACAAGGCAAAATTTAAAGCAGCCTTATGAAAACAGAATGTTTTATGTGTAAAAGGATTTATAATTCTGTTTTGTAAAATGTTTGTAGTATTTTACAATGCGAATTTATATACGAGTATTTATGACTTGTTCCACATCCTGCTGTCTTTGTGACACACTAATGGATCCATTGTACGTATGTATGTATGTATGTATG
>Ga0131853_10011964_pt1 | contig 15877 bp, 9 predicted proteins | sample TergutLab28metaG_FD_92764 | JGI IMG/M metagenome (GOLD analysis project Ga0131853, IMG submission 92764) | Labiotermes labralis P1 segment gut microbial communities from Petit-Saut dam, French Guiana - Lab288 P1 (version 2) (version 2) | ecosystem: Host-associated > Arthropoda: Insects >...
CACCACACGCACGCGCACACACACACACCACACCACACCACACACACACACTCACACACCACACCACACCACACACACCCACACACACACACACACACGCACACACACACACACCACACCACACCACACACACACACTCACACACCACACCACACCACACACACCCACACACGCACACACACACACACCATACCACACACACACACCACACACTGTATACAATGATAATATTTAAAATACATGCATATGAAGAAAAAGTCATGCTAGATATTTCCTATCGCTAATTGGCTCAGATTCCCAGTGCCACCTGACATGTCCCATGTTACGTAATAACGTGTGTGCTGTAGCGGAATTCGAGGTCTTAGAAACTTCCTTGCTGCTTGCTGTCAGTCACTGTGACAGTCAGTTCTCTCTCGAAACACGCAGCAAAGTTTCTATTCGTTTTACATAAATAACACAAGTGCTGCTAGGCTGACATTGACGCCATTACATGTCTCTGATGGGACACGCACACAACGCTGTTCCTATCTCTAACCAAGGTTAAATAACACACTTAGCAATATTTGCATTTAGCGTCGCTGTGTCAACTGCTGTGGTTATGTAGCACAATGAGGGCAGGGCCAGCTGCAGGGACCGCCACAGCGACGGCGAGCCATTGTGCCGCTAATCCGATTAGCTCCATTTTGAAATGGGGCGAGAGTGTTTCTATATATAAAAATCCCACTCACTTTCACATTGTAATAAAAGCTTTCCCTTTTCGTAACGGCTTGAAAAGCTGCGCCTGCAGACGGGCGCCGAAGTCTTGACTTTGGTTAGCACAAAGCACTAGCAATGCGCTGCAGACCGGTAAGCCCGCCAGACTTGACATCTCGTGTGAATACCGACATGAATATGTATTTATTTGTTCTGTGTGAAGTGCCTGAACACATGTAGGGTGCACATGCACATGCACACGGTACAGGGCGGCTGTGTGACTGCAGCAACAAGTTTCCTTCTGTGGTCCTCACATATTGCAGTTCAAATACTTCTTCTATCGTCTTTTATTACAACATTTCTCCATTCTCTTCCACAACGATTTGCCCTCTTCTCTTTCCTTTGTATTCCCACTTAGCTACATTTCACCTCCGTACCAATTTTCTCTGGTTTATCAAATATGCGATCTTTGTAGAGTTATCTTATACCTTATACACTGCCTCCTCATCTATATGTATATACCGTTAACTTCTTGCGATCCATAATTTCCTGTCTCTTTCCCCTTACGTAGCAGATATATAATGTGACACCGTGTAGTCTGGTAGACAAGTACTGTAGTTTTGGAGGTACGCACTGTCAGAAAGTTCAAGACAGATCATATCCTGCAGATGGATGCAGAATTTTGCTGTGAAGCGCTGACCTCTGTTTACTAATACAAACTTCCTTCTTATCGTGGAAGACGGAGCTGATCTTTTTAGTCTATAATTCAGCGTTCAGTTTTCAGTTGTCCAGATTCTGTGTGTTTACAGTCAGATGGAACGTGAAATTTTAAACTATTTGTTATAGCGGATATGTCAGGTTGACTCTTCAAAGCTTGAATTGACTGCAAACCCGAATTTGTAACCCGAAATCTAAACGCCAGACTACTAGCAAAGTGCCACTGTACACACGTGACAATATTCTGCCATGACTCGGTCGGCAGAGTCTCCTTTGTGACCGACTGCTGTAATGCAGGAAGCTGCATTACAGCAGCACTGCTGCCACCTTACTGCCAACGCCCCCACTGCAATTCAGCGCACTTTTTGATATGGCAATGAACAAAAAATCTCGACCCGCCGCACTCGGTGTAATGGAGTCAGTCACAAGTCGGTTACCACGTTTACCGGCCTCCTTTGTTATGCTAGAGCTTCGTCTGTGCGTGACGTCATGGACATACCTCTGTTGATATGGTTACCGGATTTCCATGGCAACAATACAATTTGTGCGTGACATCACAGATTTGTTTGTTTGGTTGCATGGAAACCAAATGACAATCTGAGTTATTTAATATTGCACCAACAGATGGCAGCGTACTCTTGGTTACTGCACTATTTTGTTTGTCCGTGATGTCAGAGTTTTTTTTTTGGGGGGGGGGGTGTTCTATGGTAATGGCGTTCCAGTGGAGCAGCGCGTCATGTTATGGCGGCCAGTGATGTGACGTCACGTGCCGTTAGGCAGCACGGACATTAAGTCCTCTCCATTGCGTTATGAAGCAATCGCTGATCCGTCCGTACGCCCAGACCTGCGACTTTTCTTCCAAACTTTTACTGATTTGTCACTTACGTTAGAAGTGGCCGTCGTAAGACGTGCCGGTACGTTAGTATTAACTGTGACCTGCAGAAGTGAAATCTGCTCTTATTTCTGCAGAAGACACCGGAACGCTGCACAAACATTGAAGGACAGTCGCGAGGTGCTGAGCGGAACTGCTGGGGCGAATGGCTCAGAAGCGGTTATTCTGCCCGTACGACAGACACTGCGCCAACAGAGCGCCAACTGCGCCAACAGGGCGCCGGCGACAGCAATGCCCTCCTGTCCACTTCTTGGTCATGACTGTGGTTTTTTTCCTTCAGGTTTCGCGACTAAATTTCGGTACAGATGTCTGGCTGTCTGTCTATCCATCCACCCATCCATCCACCCACCCACCCGTCCGTCCATCCATCCATTTATCCAGCCATCTATCTATCTATCTATCTATCTATCTATCTATCTATCTATCTATCTATCTATCTATCTATCTATCTATCCATCCATCCATCTATCTATCTATCTATCTCACCTCGTACAAATTCTACTGTCCGTTCAGCACCTGCAGTTGTTCCGTCTATACAACAACTCAAGTATTATAATGCATTAAGCTATAGGCGTATCGCTGTGTTTGTAGGCACACACTGCTGAGGAGATGGGCGGGGTATGTAGCACGCTTGAGGCATGCCACATGGACCCTCAAACATAGTCAGGAAACCTGAGGGAAGAGAGAGCTTAATTGGATGGATAATATTCAAATGTGTATACAAGAAGAAGGGTGAGTTTGCGTAGTGGATAGATTATGGCTCAAGAAAAGGCCGAGCTGTGGACTGTTGTGAACATGGCAACGTGTCAGGTTCCATGGGAGTCGAGGAATGTGCTTGACTTTGGCTTAGAAGTATTAAGTTTTCCGTTCCAGTAAGTTATGTAACTGGTTTGTCGGTCAGTTTCAGGTTTCAGCACAGACTCATTACAAACTAATAAGACGGTATGTAGTCAAAAACACAACTATGGATGTATAATCAGATGTTATATTCTTAATAACCAAAAAACTACATATTTCGGCCAGCACTGGCCATCATCAGGGTTTTACACTCGAAACAATTAAGACTGTTCTATATAATTCGCGTGACGGTGTGTTGATGAGGAGATCTCGACATCAAACCCCTGTTGGAACATAGTACAGCTATACTGGGTGTGTGGGTGAACCACTTAAATAGTACATAAAGGTATAACCATACAATATCAAAACTTAGAACAAATGAGGGCCCCGTCCTGGGGAAGCTGCATGGGATATCTTCGTAAGGGTCTGGTCTAATTGCATGTCGCTTCCTTCTTCCCTTTTTGGGGTCTTTTCTGTGGAGAGGACTGTGCGTGACCTTGGTAGATACTGTTATCGCTTGTATCTGAGGTTCCTGTGTATTTATAGGTTATCGTGGTCTGTCTTCTTGGTTTGTGTTGTCCTGTAGGTATAGTACAACATGTAGTTTTTTGGTTATTAAGAATATAACATCTGATTAGACATACATAGTTGTGTTTTGGACTACATACCGTCTTATTAGTTTATATACACACAATAGGGATGACACACATCAAAGACTCATTACACACTGAACACAGCAACGTGCGGACCGGATAAGTGCGGAACGTGGCCCAAGGAACCTACAAAACTGCATGGATTTTTGTATGAAGACGATGCATTCAGTACATAGATGCACCCTAGCGGATGAAGCAAGAAATAGCTCAGCATTGACAGCGCCAGTATTGGTGCATTGTGAAACTATGATGGCTCTATGAACTGGTCTTGTGGTCGATAACACAACGGGATACTAATACCAACGGATTAGGGGTCAGTAGCTGGCATATCTTGTTTTGACAGTCAATCACTGTAACATACATCTTAACGTCAGACGTGTGCCCAGCACATTTCATACGTGTGTGCACGCAGGGAATTTTATTTTTCGTTTTTTAAAGATGAAAACTTATTGAATACTCAACCATAAATTATATTATTCTTCTTGTTCACCAAACTGGACCTGACAGAAACATATACATATTTAGACATAGCAAAGAGCCATGACACTGAGGAAAAGAATGAGAAAAAAAAGTTGAAGAAGGAATACTTAAGGACATTGAGATTAGTTTTGGGCACAGAATGAAGTGCAAAGAATAAAATTCAAGTCATTGGATCACTGGCAGTACCAGTACTTAAATACAGTTCTGAAATTGTTAACTTGTGCCAAGAAGAACTGCAAAAACTGGACAGGAAAATTACGAAACTGCCAACTATCCATGGACACCATTACCCAAAGGCAGACATAGATCACTAGTATGTTACCAGAAAACAGGAAGGAAGGGGCCTGATGCAGTTAGAAGAAGCCTATGCTGTAGAAATTATAAAACTGGTGGAATATGTAGGCAGAAAGGAAGATCCACTAATATAGATTGCCAGAAAGCATGAACACAACATCAACTCAGCAGACAGCTAGGTGCCTAAAGACAGTAGTAGAGAGAGGAACAAGACAAATAAAGGACAGCATAGCAGATAAAACAAAAGAAATAGAGCTAGGGAATAGCATGCAAGGACAACTGCCACATAACTTAGATGAAAATCTGGTGGATATTGAACAGTCATATTGATGGCTAATAAAATCTGGAGACATTAAGAGAGAAACAGAAATACAATAGTGGCAGCTAAAGACCAAGCAACTAGTACAAATTTTGAAGGAAGAAATTGACAGTAAATGATGGTTATGTGAAAAACATGAAGAAACTATTGACCACCTAACCTCAGGATGCTCCATTTTGGTGAAGAATGAATATTTAATGAGACACAATAAAATCTGTGCATTATTCAATATGCAAAGACCTAGGCAAAATTGTATCCACACACACACATGCCCAAGCCAGTGCATGAACAGGAAGATGTTACACTGTTGTGAAATCAAACAGTGAACACAGACAGAGAAGTTACAGCCAACAGGCACCAGATATAATAGTTGAACACAAAATTAGAAAATATGTATATTAATAGATGTGGCAACAATTGCAGAAAGAAATGTCATGCAAAAGGGAGAAGAAAAGAAGCTAAAATACAAGAGTTTGTGTAGAGATACAATGGGTGTAGAACCTGAAATGTATGATTAAACCAGTAATAATTGGTGCCACTGGACTAGTAACAGAAGGTTGAAGGAAAAATTTGTAAGCCATAACATGAAAACATTCAATAGACTCACTACAAAAGACAGCTGTACTTGGAACATAACACATAATTTCGAAAGTACTGCAGTGTGAAACTGGAAGCTTGAGTGGCAGGGATCATCATTGGTTCAAGAGGAGTGCCTGGAAAAAAAGGTATCTGACAAGAGATGACGATGACAATGAGGACGACAACAACGACGATGACGACGACGACAACAACAACAACAGCAGCAGCAACAAGAACAACAACAATAATAACAGTTTAAAATACTAAAGTAGGGGAAATGTAGACATTTCTTGGAGAGATGACCTGTATACATCTGTTGTAGTGGTCTCACATCTGACTGTTGATATTTTCTCAAAGAGACTAATATTTGCTTAGGTTGTCTGTAGTTATATATTTAGAACTCTGAAAATAATATTGCTATTTTTAAGTAATGAAATGGAGAGAGTTGAATTAGGGTTAGTTGGAAGACATGTTTTAAAAAGTTACATGCAAATGAAGTTTCTAGGTATGTATATATATATATATATATATATATATATATATATATATATATATGTATGTATGTAATGGAAGCAGGCATGTCTATTGCAAAGTCATTTACCCATTTGGAACTTGCACTTGAGAGACTAATATTGATAATTTCTGCAACCAGTAAATCAGTAAATAGTTCAGGTCCTTTGTTCTTTTGTTTCTTCTGAAAAACATAAAAGTAGTAACAAGTCATAACAATACAGTGGTGGAAAAAAGACTGTGGTATTCAGTACTATCTGTCTGGAAAATACTGCAGTACTTGTAATGCAGTATATCCAACATGATATCTCCAACCATTCCTCAGTTATTTTTCATACTTTTAGGTATAAAATTTGATTTGACACTGGTGAGGATTCCTAATGTGCTTGGATTAGGACAACGTACCCTGGTACATGTGGCGGTTGATGCTTGAAGTAATATTTCTACCTCAATCTTTACAGGTCATTTGAAGATGGAGGCAGTATGTGCCATCGAATCCTTGACAACCACCTATCAGATTATGTGATGCCATAACCTAAACACTGCAATTTAGAAGCATCCTGTCATTTCGACTGCTCTTGGGTAGAGGAGTTTTGAAGTAGAATAGTATGTGTCTGAGTTACCAACGTTAAAAACGTAGTTTCACAATTTACAAAAGTTTTCGCGCCGTACCAATACGAACACACGTCTTTTCATAGATGATAATACAACAGAATCTTTCACCCCCGCCGCATGTTTCCATGAGCATACAGTACCTATCTGCTCTTTCATCCGTGGCGAAATGTCGTTCTGCTAGGTACTGATAATCCGTGACAAACGGAGTAAGGGTTATGTTGTGTTTTGACATCTGTTTGTGATAGAGGTTGGGCACGGCACAAATTTTGGTTGGTCGCGTTTAATAAAAAAGTGCGTATCATCATTATTCAGTCTATATGATCATCTGTGTAATAATTATTATAATTAATAATAATAATACAATGCACGGTATATACAGTATTAAAATACACAAGTGTGTTCATGTGATTTTATTGGTGTAGTTGTGTAATATTTTATATTATTATTTTACTGCTGTCATTTACAGTTATGGGAAATTCAGGGCTTAAACAACACTATGAAACAGCTAAGAAGACGGGTGTCCTCAAAATCTCACAGCAGAAGCTGACTGAGTTTCCAGCAAGTCTGAAACAACTCGAACCACTCCTGCGAACTCTGGACTTGTCAGAAAACAGGTTTATGACGCTTCCAAAAGAAATAGGATCTTTCAGACTCTTGAAGCACTTAAATGTTAATCAGAACAGGCTAATTTCATTACCTGATTCGGTTGGAGATCTCATTAAACTAGAGAGCCTTTCTGTGTGTGCAAATAAACTGACAGCCCTGCCACCCTCATTGTCAAACTTGTCAAACTTGAAGCAAGTTTACATAAGTGACAATCAGATTTCAGAATTTCCACTCATGTTTTGTGGACTAAGACATTTGGATGTGTTGGATTTGTCAAAAAATAAGATAACCGAAGTACCTGCAGGGGTGTCTGATATTCATGTGACAGAGTTGAATCTAAACCAGAATCAGGTGTCATATTTGTCTGAAAATATTGCAGACTGTCCTAAACTGAAAACATTGAGGTTAGAAGAAAATTGCCTTCAGCTGGCTGCCATTTGTCCAAGAATATTAACAAATTCCAAGATATCTATTTTGGCGCTTGATGGGAACCTGTTTGATATGAAGAGTCTCACTGAAACAGAGGGCTATGACAGATACATGGAGAGATATACAGCAGTTAAGAAAAAGATGTTTTAAAAGATACCACAGATAAAGATTCAGTGTGGTCTGTGCTGCACATTATATCACATATTTAATGTAGCCTGTGATTCCAATTTTTTGGGTATTTTCAACTGTAAAATTTCATTCACCTCTTTGACATGTTTAGGTTGGCATCAGATGTTTGAAATTTGAAGCATTTGACTTGTTCAGTATGTTTGTATTTTTATATATCAATTTGCATACTGAGTGTGTAGACCACAATTTATATGCAAGCATTTTGTTAGCAGTTGTCATTTATTCACCTTTGTCAGTTATAAAGTATGAATTGCAACCCTTTTAATCATTCAGTGCCAAGAAACACTGACTGAACACAATAGGCAGTTTGCCATACCTCATGTATAACTGTGATCACCTTGAATGCTTCAGTCTAAAGGTTCCAAAGACAGTGAATCAGGAAGGGAGACGTAAGGACTGAAGCAAGGAGAAAATTTAGAATTGCATGTATAATTGCTGTGTTCTAAAACCACAATTTCTGTAGTATTTGATGTGTCTTGCCATTCAATTTTCAGCATTCCTGAAGTGTTGTTGTATATAAAGAAACCACCTTACATAATCAATACACTGTGTAAATGAACATGAAATAAAATATTTTTATTTGCAGACTGATATAATTAATTTCCCCATCAACTGCCAGTTTAAGTGGGTTACAATGCAATCTTTCATACAAGGGACACAAAATTCATGATAGTAATTTTAGAAATAAATATGACAGCAAGGATTTGGTATGACAAGCCGTAGTAATACGTCAGAATGTTCGGGTATGGTATGTGTAAGAAGTTACGGTTACTTGACCCGTGTTATTTACATTTACGAACAGTAGTATGCGTGAGTACCGGAAGTACAAATACTAACTACTGATAAAAGAGTGACTTATCTGTCTTTACACTAGAAGGGTATAAATGAATAGTGTTTAATAATAGTATTTAATGCGTTTCAGTTTGCTATCTTGTGTACATTCTGTGCATGAAATTTTGAATACTTCCCAATTAGTAATCAATTGATTTACGTAGTAGTACCTCTCCACCAAGATGGTGTGCAGCAAGTTTTGAATTTTCTCCCGATTTAGCCTCTTTGTATGTATTTATTTGGCAAAGTGTAGTACTTTTGGCGTGTGAAAAGCCTACGTGAACATTTTAAGATTGTTTTACAATGTGTCTGTGGTGAAAGGTGAACCTTAGATACCTTATTAATACGAGAACTTAAAAGTTCGTTTTGCCGCGCGTCGCGCTCGTGTATTCAGTTTTTTATGCCTAATATGGCTGACATTCAATAATGAAGAAGAAAGGAAACGGAGTGGATGAATTTCGTTGATTAAGGGTAATTAATGATTTATTCGTCTTTCATACATTTAGGACTATGCCGTGTGATCTTCATAAGAATATTTTATTTTGTAAGGGTATAGGAGTTTAATTTTAATTCAAATATTTCATTGCGATTATAGTTTGTTACTGGCATCTAACTAAATTGAGGGGAAGTGAAGAATGTTTCGCCTAATAACGTTTTCTCACGCCTTCATATTTCTGATACCTAAATACGATTGGAACTAATAAGGAACTAGATTTAGGAGCCGTAATATTTAGACCAGAAGCAGATATGCATTTTCATAATGGGTGGTAGTGAATATTTTATTTTCTGAAATTATGGCCTTTGGCATGCATTCCAAAAGAAATGCATTGTTGTTTTACTTTGTGAAGTGTGATGCCTTGCGTTGGTTTTATTATAATTTACTTTATATGTTACTTGCATATGTAGGACATATGGAATGAATTTATTTTAAAAATTCTGGGCATGGATCCATGTTATGTATGTAATGTCATTATATTGTATCTAGTGTTTGGAAATAGCCATATGTGTCCAGCCTGACCCTTTACTAGCGTGATGGTAATATCTTAGAATTTTTCGTAGTTTATTTTTATTTGGTTTTGTTTTTTTGAGCATAGGGTTTGAATATAAGGCTTGTGTTGTCATGGGAAAAGTTGAAATATAATGCAATTTGCATTTTTGTAGCAAAGTTAAAGGTGGAACTTAGTCCTTGAATTTGTGTGTAAGGAGTAAGACTGTTTGAATTCCCCATGATTTTTGAGTTTTAATAATGAATAATTAGGTAATGTAATGTCACCTTGCTTGTGGTTTGTTAGCGTTATGAAACTCCCTCAGTTGTCAGTTTTAATGTGAGTTCTTGTGAGCCATTATGTTCCTAGTGTGTCAGTATGCTGAATGGTTGAAGTGTTTCACAGCCATGTAAGTCACACTGTGCTTTTAAAACGTAGGGTTGAAGCTGATGGTGAGCAACGTATCATTTCCTGTAATAAACCACAATATGGGTAGGATGAAATTACTGAGAAGTTATATGTCTTCAGCTTACATGTTTCAAGAGTGTTGGTGTTACATGTGATCAGTGTTTGAGGTCAGATTTGATCATCTGTTTGCTAGTAACATCCTGAAAGAATGTGAGATTGTAACAAAGGATGGCAAAGTGTTTGTGCCACTTCAGGATATGCAGAAGGCAAAATCAACAGTTCTGTTTGACTGCCGGTTCAGTTAACTGTTATTTCTTGGTTGCATTAAGCAGTAATGCCTGTTGGTCTGTCTTGAAATGAATCATTGGACAATTTTTATTTGGTCTTAGCAATACATATGCTGTCAAGTCCATATGTGGTGGATTTTATTGCCTACATGCTATAGATCACCAGTCCATGTTTTCTGAGACAATTTGGGTGCCATTTTGATGTTACTGATGTGCAACACATGACTTCTGTGTAACATAAACACATGATACTAACAGCATGTGTAGCATTGTGCATGGAGACAATTAAAAGGACTGTGAAAGCAAATCTAGGAAGAACAATATTCATTGGAACAGGGCAGTGCCTTTTGTTTGCAGATGATGTGGCAGTTGGGATATGCAGTTAAACAGTAGAAGGTATGATGGATGTAGCTTTGTACATTGGATTGACCATAACTGTATCCAGAACTGAATATGTAATTAATAGAAATAAAAAGGTATATGAACCAGAAGAAATTGAAATAAATTGAGAGAGAGATGAAAATGTAGAAATGTTTCAATATCTAGGCTCCTTCCTTGGTAACAGACACAAATGGGGTTGGGACAGATATAAAAGCAAGAATTAATGCTGGTAATAAATGTTATCATGTGCTAGGCCATGTAGTAAAGGAAAGATATATATATATATATATAATGCACTCATTTTGAGTAGTTGTGGGTAATGCAGTAATACAAGCAGTTGTGACTTACAGTGCCAAATCCAATGAAAAGAGCTGTATTGACGGGGGGAAAGGAAAATCACGAGACAATATGTGGGCTGACATTTGCAATGTAAATGAATGAGGGAATTTATAATAAATTAATATCTTCAGATATTTTAACCGTATTTAAAGTACGTATCTTTGGAATGACTTGGATATGTGATGGAGTGGATGGTGAAGGACATGTTACTGGAAGGGAAACCAGGAGAAGAGAAAAAAAAAGGAAGACCCAGATTGAAGTGAATGGAAGATGATGAATTGGACTTGAGGAATATGAGCGTGAAAAGGTGGAGAACAAGAGATGTGGACAGAATAAAATGGACATCTGTCGTGAGGGAAGCCAAGCACAAACTTATATCACTGTAGTACTAAAGAAGAAGACGATATAAAGTGTGCATGTCCATTACTATTGACTGGAGAAGCTGAAGTACCAGGACTGTTTAAATAACAAAAAGACCATCATATATACATGTAACTTGAATCCATGTAAGTTGGGGACGTACTGCAGTGCAGAACTGTGGACTGCCAGGTTCACCATCATTGCACAACAAGCAGTGACATTTTGTGTCCTGGGGCTGTCCACTGTCTTCTCAAAACACTGCATGGGGTTTGGTAAGAAAATGCATGTTTTGACTGTTATCCAGACTAAGATGATGTGATGTTCTGCTCATAGATTTGTGTTTCAATACATTGAAAGTTGCCAGCATTTGTAATGTTCATTAGTGAGTAGTGTTCAGGTCTGTGTTTGTGTTACTGTTCTGCCTCATGTGTTGCACAGTTGAACAGAACAAGTGCAGAATCTTGCTGATGTCTGTGTTCGAATGCAGATGAAGAGGTTGAGCTGGAAGTAGTAGTAACCCCTTCTGGGACAGGTGCGGGAATGCACTTAGGTGTTGACCAGGCAAGTCGAAGAATATAGTTTTGTGCCCAGCAATGTATAAATGAAAAGAGTGTATTGTGTAGCTTGCATTTGGAGCATTTAAATTATACAAAATGAATTGTTTAAATGTGAAGTATGTATAAATATGTAATCCTTTCTGGCATTATGCTGCCATCTAAGGTACATAACATAAGTAACATACTGGCAGAGTGCCAAGCCTGCATGTTTGAGAATCACAGTAAACTGGTATGGCATTGTGAGATTTACATGTGAAGAAGGTAATGTGTATGTATATCATTTGGCACATGACAGGCGACACACATTCAGCCAATATGGTTACAACAGAAGTGATATGAGTATGGCACATGTCTGGGGGGACTGCCTGCAGGAACTGTCTTGAAGGTTCAGATTGTGTGCTGGGGAAGTAAGTTAGCTGAGGTTAGGGTCTAGTTGTGGTTGTGTTGGTTGTGTTAGCAGATTTTGAGGTGAACACTGTGCCTGCTTGCGTGCTTAGTGTGTGAGGCCGCAGAGTGAGTGGTAGCTGCTTCTAAAGTTTGTGGCAGTGCCTGTACAGTAGTTGGGAGTCAAGTGCAATAGCATTTGTCACAGATTTTATAGTTACAAGAGGGCATGACCAATTTTCTTTGAATCTAGGTGTCATCTCAAACATTTGGGACTCAAACTTCTTCCTTTTTACTTGTTCTCTGGTGTGATGTTCTGACTTAACAAACATGAACTTAACTCTAGTTGCGAAGCATAGAACATAAAAAAATAATAATATCCTCATGAATACACTGAGATAAAAATTTTCATACTAAAACTCCAGATTCATTATTGAAATAACAAACAAAATGAGCCTGCAAAGTGCGATTTGACCACCTACCCCCTCAAGTCCTGCCCCATTTGTCTTTTGCTGTTTTCATGCCATCTGTGACAAAGGTGCTTAAGAGTTCCTTCCATGTTTTTTGTATCACACTAAACTGATTTTGGTGGTTATAATTTTCACTGGTAGTGATGAGGGAACTATTCTGAATGAAGGCATCACGATGTGCTTGAAAATCAATTAGTATTACACAAATGTACGTCAGCACAATCTATTTATTCTAGAGTAAGTCTACATGTTTCGACTAGATGTTAGTCATCTTCAGGCCCCTACAATTTCGTTACCGGATGCTTTGTCCACTTTGGGATCCCATAGTGTTTACATGTGGATTACTTATTAGCTAAAGCTTTCTAGAAAAGTTAGAAAGTTTTCTAGAAAGCTTTAGTTAATAAGTAATCCACATGTAAACACTATGGGATCCCAAAGTGGACAAAGCATCTGGTAACGAAATTGTAGGGGCCTGAAGATGACTAACATCTAGTCGAAACATGTAGCCTTACTCTAGATAGAATAAATAGATTTTGTTGACGTACGTTTGTGTAATACTAATTGATGAGGGAACCGCTTAATAACAAAGTAGGTGCTGAACTGGGGGTTTCCAAACATAAAATACACAGTATGTGCGACTGAAATTTGCGGTGCCATGACAATTAGATGCCGTGTCGACTCGGTGCACATGTTTTTAAAACCTTGTGCTAGACGTGCATGGTGCTGCCACTGGTGCAGTTCAGACAGGGACTTGTCTCTCGTGCTAAGGGTTGTTTGTGGTTTGAAGTGTTTGAAAATTATTGGAATTGGAAATGAAAGTTTCCTGTTGAGGTAGGTGAACATCAGTTGCAAGCAAAGAAGTTGACGTGTTTAATAATATATCCAAGAAATGACTTAAGGTAAGAAGTTAACAGACACAGACTGTTGTACTCTCTGACTCCACTGCTGTGGAAGGACAGAATGTGATAAGTGGTTGGTGTCTGTTTGCCAGGCTGTGTGGTGCCAACTGTTACCAGAACAGAATGAATCTGGAAATGCGTGTTCATTGAGCGTAGCTATGTGCCTTTTTATTTCTGATATACTGAAATTGCATGGCAGTAGTTTCCTTTTTGTGTTTTTGAATGGATTGATGCCATATGCATGACTTGCAATTGCAAAGTGTAACTGAGACATCATTTTTTGCCATAACTAAATACAAGTAATATGTTCAGGGATATTAGAAATAACAAGGTGTATTGTTGTGCATAATGTGGTTGTGTGTATTTAGTTAAAGCACAGCGGAATGCTTAAGTAAAGTTCTGCACTGAAGCCAGAGGCAGCACGTTTCTTCAGAAGTTGGTGACTGTCTGCCAGTCTGTATGTCACACCTCAGAAGACTGTTGTGTATATGGAAGTAACTGCATGTGTGTATGTCTCAGTTTCACGTTTGGGAATTATGAAACCAGGGGTCTCAAGCGCAAATAGAAATTTTATGCAGTTTGCATGTTATTTCAGACTATAAGGAGGGTACACCTTTTCAGTTATACCAACCAAATGCACAATATATAATTAGTGCATACGTTAAATAATTTTTTCCTACATGTTTCAGTACTTATGTACCATCTTCTGGCAGAACAATAAACCGGTTTCCTAAAAACCAAATGCAATGTGCAGCTGTTGTCTGTCAGTTCTTTCCTGTATCAGCTTCATCGTAAACGTAGCTGCAATGTAAAAGGTAGAACCAAACAGATTTTAAAACTCTTTGTAGTTACTCCTTGCTTAAAAGCATGGGAAAGATACTGCTGTACTGTACATATTTTTGTGGCTACTCTATGATTGAAGCAGTCCTTATCATTAAATACTAAAGTTGTTTATCATGGACGTTTCTGTTGGTGTGGCAGTATATGTTCATTTGGCCTTAGGTATTGCTGTCCAAGTTGCAGTGGGCCCAGTAAAGTGTAGCGGACATAAAAGACCCAATGGCCTATATGTGTGATTTGTCCTGTGTCACAGGCAGCAGTAGTTGATACAGAACAACCAACCCACAGACAACGGCTTCACATGGTATTTGGTTTTTAAGCAACTGGCATATTGTTTGTACTGATCACAAATTGTGCAAGGTGTACGCTAACGCGAGAATGCTCGGAATGGTAAACTGTGAAATTGGCATAAGGGCGGTATTTTCATTAAAATTAACCTTTAGACGCCTAACGTCAACTATAGTTGACGTACTGCACTGCTAACCTCTAAAGTTGCATTTGATATATTTATTCAACAAATATAGGTACCGAATATTTTAAACATGGTATATACTCTTCATTTTTTTCTCTTCAAAATGCAGTTTGTTTCATAATTCTAACTTGTTTGGTTCCTGTATTATTCACATTTTATATACAGGGTGTGCTAAAATTAAAAAAATAATTCCGGCGCCAAAAGTTTGAGTATACCATTCAGCATGCTTTGTAGCGTTTATTATGTCAGAATGTGTTAATGTTATTGAATTTAAACTTTTTTTCACTTGTGTGTCTCTGCTGATGTCATACAGCACCATCCAGGGAGAGCATTTTTTTTTATCCTAAAGGCCTTTGATAAAAAAATGTTTTATATTGAAAGAAGGTCACAATCTGTGATTTGAATAAGACCAGTAAGACAGTCATATGATACGAACAAACAGGCTGTGTGTTTGAGGCCCCTGCACCAGTCAGAACATTATAACTGATATAGGGTGTAAGTCTTTCATTAAGAGACAAAATTGTATGTTTAAAGCCTAGGTCAGAACTGTTTTAAAAATTTGTTGGTTTGGTTTATGATGGGGGAGAAATTGGAGAGTGTCAGTATTACAGCTTACAGGGGAAGAGAGTTTTATGGCAGGTGTAGCAAGCTAACAATTTTGACTTTGTCAGAATCAAATGTATGGCGTAAGAAAAGTTGGGAAGAAAAAAAAGAAAAGAAGACTGACTTTGAAAACCTTGACAGCTTTTGGGACTCTTTAAATCGTGTGGGGAAGATTTACAATGTTAGGCACGCTTGGACTCTAAAGAAATTAGTGAGACGCGTGAAGGAGTTCACTCGGGCGACAACA
>Ga0131853_10011967_pt1 | contig 15874 bp, 11 predicted proteins | sample TergutLab28metaG_FD_92764 | JGI IMG/M metagenome (GOLD analysis project Ga0131853, IMG submission 92764) | Labiotermes labralis P1 segment gut microbial communities from Petit-Saut dam, French Guiana - Lab288 P1 (version 2) (version 2) | ecosystem: Host-associated > Arthropoda: Insects >...
CGAGGTAAAACTCGGTGTGTTTTGCTACATTTTGACAGTTCAAAACGTTGTGTATGTCCTCTGTATAAATTTCTATACGCTTTCAAAGTTGTAAAGCTCTTTTTGAAACACCCTGTATAAGGAGCTCAAAACTTTTATGAAAACTGAAGTTCTACCTCAAAATTCTAAGCTCTGGAAAGGTGACACGACGCAAGTTCCATTTGAGGACACACAAATATTAGGCGCAACCGGAAAAAAAAAATTAATCGCTCGGGATTTGCGCGCCCCTGAGATATATACAATAAAGGTTCTGTTCGTACCTCACAGAGAGTACAGGTGCTTCCGTTAGAAAGACCAATCGGTGAAAGCAGTATAGCGAAATAATCACTACTTACCCTAATAACCGTGCGCGAGAAACAAACGAATACATACAGCATGAAAAAAATGCAGAGTTCTTAGTTTTTAACCTAGGAGTACGAATACGAACCGCTACACCCTAAAGATTTAACGCACAGCCATTTTCTCGCTTGACACTATATAAATAAACCTGTTAAGACTACGATGAACAATAAACCCCGCAACAATCTCGAGAAACCTCAGCCAAGGTTGCTGAACTTAGGTGGGGGTTACTGGTAGCGGAAGCTGTTTCATGGTGGCACCCGCGTCGGGTCACTGACCTGAGTTACGGAGCTGAGAGTTCGGCGGCTTGTATCACCGCAACACGCGCCCGGTAGAGACTGTCCTTCAAATCAAATATGCATATCAGTCTCGAACTGATGCATATTTGCCCGAGCACTTCTATACGCAATTCTACAAAGAAGACCAACAGAGTGCACAACACGGTGTGCAGAACCAACGTATCTTCAACTCTGCAAAGCACAGAGGTTACTGCGCCAGCAGCTTAAACATTCAAAAATTATACGTCCTGTGCGAAGACTGCACTGATGTGTTCTGTACGGCTGTCCGCAAAATCAGCAGTTACTTTCCTACACAGCATTAACCGGATATTTATAATCGAAACGGGGCGCGTTTACTGAGCCGTGCGAGCTGAATCTTTAGATATAATTCAAGTTAATCTCATTCTTTAAAGAGTTAATATTCGCCCTACACGTTTCGGCCAGGCTGGGACATCAGGGACAGCACGTTAATCACAAAGTAAAAATACCTGAATTTCTATACCAAAACCAGTGCCTCGAGTTAGCTGACCAAGTACAAAGTACGACTGTACATAAATATACAGGGCTATTCATAATTCCCTGACATATTTTATAGTTAATAGCAAATAGTTTTATTCTTGTTCAAGTGATGTACAGACGGTACCACAAGGGACCCAGAGATATAGAAAAATTCAAAGGTCATGTAATATATATATATATATATATGAACACACTGTTACGAAAACATAACATTGTCATACAATACAGCTAAAAGAAAACAATACAAAATATAACACAGTGTCAATTCACAACAGCAAATCTATACCTTGAATATTGTTCGATCCAGTAATATAATAGAATTTATACTATGAATGAAATACACTACGTATTATTATATTGGAAATAAAACTCCAACGTATAAACAGAATTCGAATAACGAAAAATTTTTAAAAGGCATCTGAATTTCTTTATGTAGGTAGGTAAACTTTTAAAACCCAACGATAAGAACCCTTTTGATAAAGAGACAGATTTGATTTTGTTTGATAAAATCGGAGCCATATCTGGTATTTCTGCCATGGCTATAAAATCGGCACACATGGAATGGCGGGAAGTATTGTAACATTGGACCTACAGACGAAAACAGAAAATCTCCAAGATTTTTTTTTTCATATACCTCACAAGTCCTCTACGGGTCGGCCCTTTGTGACAAGACAGACGTCAAGCCGATAATCCATTTCCGCCCACATCCGCTGTAGCATGTCACGAACTATTTCTGATATGGCAGCGATGATTCGTCCACACAGCTGAAGCAGATCTTTCGGTAGGGTCGCTAGAACGACAGAGTCCTTAACATATCCCCGTAATAACAAATCGCATGACATAAGGTCAGGTGATCTTGGTGGCCAGCGAAGCAGCGCGTGGTCTGCTGCAGCGGTATGGGCGGAAATGGATTATCAGCTTGACGTACGCCTTGTCATAAAGGGTGGAAAAATGCAGCGTTTATGAGGTACAAAAAAACTCGGAAAGTTTCTCTTTTCATCTGTAGGCCGCACGTCGCAATCCTTTCCGCCATTCAAGTGCACCGAGTTTACGAAATGTGTCAGGGAATTGTGAATAACCCTGTATTGCCAAAATGTGCACAAAAGTCCCAATATTCCCACATATACCGTTAAAGTAGAACGTCTAATAGCCTATAATCGTTCTCGATTTATAGGTAGAATTTTCAGCCAATAACAATAAATGAAATTTTAAAATGGTTCAATATACGAATATGCTGTATGTCCTTATAAAACGCGTGTCACAGAGTGTCCTATCGAACAGTACTGTGGAAAGAGCCAAAATCTTCAGTAAAATGTATGAGGCACTTGCGCCTCTCTTAACATCTTAAAACAATTTGGATGTCGTGGTTACGACACGGTATGGATACAAAAGAACAGATGCGGCTTCTACGGGTGTTGGTCTCTAGTAAACACTCAGAGAAGCCCCGTCCATTTTTCCGTATCCATCAAGTGTCTCGTACAACTGCAGTGCGCAGTGTGATGTCTGCAATGCGAATCTCTTTGCTACATCAGATTCGTCTTCGAAATTAAAAGACACGAAAGCTATTGTGGTATGCAAAAACCACAAATAATGCCTTTCAAAAACACGTGTTCTCCTCCGGAATGCAACTTCCCATTTGTTACGTGATTCTTAGTTGTTGAGATGAAAAGCCACCGGTCAATTGTTATGTTACGGACAGAGACGCAGGGAACGAACAAGTCCCCTGGGCCCAGTGATACAAGTATATCATGCGGGAAATGTTACAACAGATGGGGCTGACCAGCAAAGCAACAGGTGACGACACTCCCTTATCAGTTTAGTTTCTCACGGCCACTCCAGGACAGTTCTATGTAGACATTTTAGAAAACGTTTTCATTAAGTGTGAAACTTCGCTTCTTCTCATCGTACTTGGTTATTTAAAAAAAACTACATCAGATGCAAAGGTTATTTATCGAAGAATTACGTCACTGAGGCTGTGTATAGGAAGTCGACGAATTTTTTTCAAATTTTCCCAGTACATGGAACCATAATCAGGCAACATGTGCAACAGATCAAGCTAGACTATTTGGCACGCAAATGTAATTTCCCTGTAAATATACCCAGTAGAGACACCAGCTTCTTTCTCTCTTTCCTTCCATCTTTTCCTTATTCCTTTCTTCTCTTTACTTTATGTGTCCTTCCTCTACATAATTGTTTCTTTCTTTTCTCTTTCTCTGTTATTACTTCTTTTTACGTGTTTGTTTCTTTTCTCTTTCCCTGTTATTACTTCATTTTATGTGTTTGTTTCAAATATTTTTGATACGTTCTTATCTGTTCCTTGAGGTACTTATCCCAAACTCTGTATGCATATCCTGTTTCTATCATGCCGCACCAAGTTGAATACAGATTACGACACGCTCATCCAATTTTCTTCAATCCATTTTAATCCACTTTTTACAAGTTCGTACAGCACATTAGGCTCTAAACTTGTTCATAAACAACGCCAGTGTCTCATTCTTTCACAGGACCAAATTTCACTGCACTGCAATAACACTGACATTCACCTCACGTTCAAAGGAAACCGTAGAGGCCGGTTCCGCGTACCATCTTGTTTATTTTTACACAAAAATGCTGTCAGGCCCTACCTGCAGCGACCTGGTATTGATTGGCGGACACCGCATAACTACAGCGCCCCGTTCACAACGGCACAAGTACGTCGTTGGAACGTTCCAACTTGCGGACTTGACTAAGGACGATGCCACACGAACGTTACGGCCTACGTGTTCAAAGACTCGGAGGCTTACTATAAAAACAGCACCGCCGCCTTACGCGAGCGCTAGAATTCTGTTCTTCTTACCGGAGAAAAGCAATATGCGTTTTAATGGTTCATCTCGGCTTTTCCAGATGATTTCTGGAAAAGTAGCTTACACAATCAGGTGTTTATTGGACCGTGCATCATTTTGATAACTGAAGAATAAAAAACAACTAGATGCCACTTGTTATTTTATTGTACTTCTTATAGGCTCAACATGTTTCGGGCATTACTATGCCCATCATCATGAGCTCGCGACTATGATGTTGATTACCACGTTGGTCTATCGTTCTTGGTTTGCTGTATGTTGGAGGTGAGGTGCAGTTAGGCTGGAGTGGTGTCCGGGCTGCAGGCTCAAGCACGTGCTTGAGCTTGCAGCCCGGACACTTTGATTGAGCCTGCAGCCCGGACACCACTCCAGCCTATCCGCACCTTACCTCCAACATACAGCAAACCAAGAACGATACGACCAATGTGGTAATCAACATCATAGTCGCGAGCTCATGATGATGGGCATAGTAATGCCCGAAACATGTTGAGCCTATAAGAAGTACAATAAAATAACAATTGGCATCTAGTTGGTTTTTTATTCTTCAGTTAGCTTACACAAGTCACAACGTCCTACCCAGCACACTTCCCGACCAGCCGTAGGCAGTAAGCATCTCATGCTGATGACGCTACGTAACTTCAAAAGTTGACATAGTACCGTAACATAAACGGATTAATAAACTCATAAATTAGATATGAAGTTGAAATTGCTGTGAATATTAATAGTAGGGTCTTCAGGGATTGACACCACGTATTTTGGTAGACAGGTCCCAGCGTTCCGGAGCAACCTACTGGCCGTACTTTGAGGCAGAAGTCGCTGCTCTAAAGTGCAGTCAATGCAACGGGGTACCTCTGAAATGTTGAATCCTACTGAACAAATGTTAGTAATTAACCAACTTAATGCATAAAATCTTGTTTTATAATAAGTTTATTATATGCCTCTACATAGTGCTCGAAACATGTAGAGGCATATAATAAACTTATTATAAAACAAGATTTTGTGCATTAAGTTGGTTAATTACTAAGACTATACTGAGATGCACAGTCAGCAAAACACCAAAACTACTGAACAAACTACACTGCGTCACACCACAGAAGACTGCAACCTTAAAACTCATGGTTTACCGCAGCAAATTCGATATAACGAGGTGCAACCTGCACAATTACGGCATTACCCAAAAGGCACACAGAATTTTCTAGAAATCCCGTGAAAGTGATCCGTTCATTCCTCACAGTTTTGGAATTCAGTGACAGAAACAGTGAGAGTTCACAGAAGTTGAACTGTACAAGTTACAAAGTTAAGGTTTTCCATGTACTTAATAGGCATACCACTGCAGAAGAAGTAACCAGTATTTCACCCTGCAAATCTTGTGTCGATAAATCTTGATTACCAGGCGTAATTTAAATTATGTGCAACACCAATACAAGAGAACAAACAGGCAAGCGGCAGAACTTTCCACAGTTACCCACAACACCTACCGGTACACACAAAAAAACTTTGCACAATTTACGGGATGCCACTCACATCCTGTAGTGTCATTTATATAAAACAAACTACTTTCCGTGCCTCCTTTTAACAAACCAAGATGTTTTGAATTAACAAAATTAATTGCAGTCTTCTAATGGAGAGGGACTATAAACATGGCACAACCTATAGCGACGGTGGCTTTGTTAGGGAATACGCCCAGAAATACAAGTACGATAAAGATATTCAAACTAAATTCCCCTCTCCTCGACAGCAATGCTGAATACGAAACGACTGGGTCTTATTGTGTAATGAATTGTAAATGAGTTTTACCAGAGTTGCATACGTGGTCAGGTAGCAGCGCCACAAAGCTCTGTGACAGAGATGTAACGCAAGAAGTATAGCCTATACCTGCGCGTCTGGTTCAGCTGTTTTGTTAATGCTTTCATGAACTACAATAAACATCAGTTTCCATAAAGCAGATATGAAGCTTCACCAAAACTTATGTTCAATGCGATTCAAACCCGTATAATATAGTCACATGTATGTGTCATTCATCGCGTGTATCAACTGTAACATGAGGTAAAAAAAATTTACAGTACATACAGTACGTCACCGACAACTGGAATACTAACATCGGCGATGGATACACACACTCTAAGACCAACTTCATCGGAAATGAAAGCGCCCCCTACGTATTGCGAAGGAAAATGCTAATGATTTACTAATAACACGTTCGCAAACAAAAAGTGGAAATTATTTGTGCATACCAAACAACGGATTATAAATAAAGATACAGAATATAACAAAATAATACACTGTGCAAATATTGTATTACAAGTTAAATTACTGGCAAATATTTATTTAAAATTCGATGTAAATGGAAGAATGAAATTAGCAAGATACAGATTTCATTTGAGATTACGGGGCAATAAAAATGTGAATTAGAAAAGTAATGAGGAGTAAAAAACAGTAATGGTAATAGTGATATTAAGTGTAAGAGTGGTTGTGGTGGTGGTAACAATAAAACAGGTGAACAGGCCAAGTAGAAGTAGGCACAGAAGTAAGAGGTAACAGTCCGTTCGCAACAATTTGAGTGTTTGGCGCATACAATCAGGCAGAGCAATGAAGTACGGACACTACTTCAGATTTTACTGTAACACTGGAGAATTGGCATGCCAAACTGGTATCTCTGGAATTACATGCAGACAGCTACGAACTCCCGAAAGTGACAAGTTATGATGATATGGCAGGATGAAACTAAATAACTTTACAATGCAGGAATTTTGTGATGCTGTAAGGGAGGATATAAATTCCGTTACCAAAATTCTAAGGGTTGAATCATCTCCTGTTTTCACTCAGTACAGCAATGACAGAAAATTACACCCTTCTCTAAATTGCATGAAATATGAAGTCATGTAATTTTTCCGAAAAAATGGTGGTTAGGACCTAATAAATACTGAACTTTAACTACCTCCATGCAGCAGAGTCCTTCTTAAGAAGATAATTCCTCAGTTAATTATCACAGACATAACGATGAAGCGTAACTGTGAGATTATATCCGACATACACACACGCATACCAAGTGGAAAGCAGTGGTAAGGTCGTCTTCATAAAATAAAACGGAACAATAATGCTAACACTAACGAATATACAGCACTATAAATCTCCGTCACAACCAGCTCTATGAACTGTTCGAACTCCTTCTTTAAGCCAAACATAAGTGTTTCATTCTTTTGGGTCCTGTCACATTTTCAAAAACAAAAGCGCTTCTCACACAAAAAAAAAAGTCTGAGGAACAGAAAATAATGTGTGAAAGATCGATTAATACCTCACAGTCAACACAGTACGTTTCTATTACAAAGACCAATCGGTCAAAGCCGTATAGAGAAATAACAATGTTTATGCTGAGAATTATACGAAATATAGGATATAAATACGCACAATATGTGAGCAAAATTCAGTTTCTGAATGTTAAGGTAGGTGTCTCACAAACACAGTGACCGCCGTGGTTTAAAGGGTCACACAAAGGGTTGAGGAAGAAAGTTGAGAAATACTGTATCAGGACCTCATAAATTAGTTGTTTAGTTCTAAATATATGAAGACTTAACGCGAGGTGTACTGCAGAAAACCTGGTGAAGTAGCAGCTTTTTTCAGAGGCACACAGACTTCAGACTCGACATACAAGTACCCTTACCCATATCCCTATTCATATTCATATTCTCGTGCTTATTTTTGGCATGCAGAATAAAAGAAATCCCACGACTGGAACAAAAATTTATAAACCAGTAGGTATGGCTACTTCTAACTTCGCTCTACTGAACATGTACATAGCCACTGAAAGATATCACGAATGGATTACAGAGTTCAGTTTATGTTCTCAAAACAACTGCCCTATATGTACGCACGGACAACAGTGCCGTTACAATTACTTACAAATCAATTCGAGGTGAGTGACCAACACGCTGCGACGCCGTAGGGAGGTCTCTCGCGGTCAATACTGCCTTGCATATTGTGTGTCACAACAAGGAACCTACCACTGCTTGGACAGCGGGTCTCTAATTAACGGAATGTTTATCAGCATCATTGCAAGCCTGCAAATAATACGCACTTTTTCACTAGAAAGAAAACATAGATCGCTATTACACCGGAACTTCTGGTGCAGTAGTTACGTTGGCTTTGTACTTTGAAGGTCGTTGGGTTTATTTACAGAAGCACTTTAAAATGTGTACATTATACAACATGGAAAGGTAGAGTAGTCAACGATTAAATGCAAAGCAATCAGAAGAAACCGGCTGTAACCTATTTCAAGTTACTATCCCCGCATTTGTTCTGATGTATATATACAGTTAACCTGCGATATAGCGCCATTCTTCACCCCAATTTGTGGCGGTACATAGAGTGTGGCAGTAAATCGAAATAATGTACAATTGGGAATTTTCTTCAAAGACTTTCATGGGCGCTAAGTGAAGGTGGCGCTACATCAGGGTTTGATTTACACGTTATTTAACGACATCTTAAGTATCTTATCACACACAACGTCAAACTATCGGATGACCTGTGAATAACAAATTATGAAAGATGTGAAACGAAGCGATCGTGGCCGAATGAATTATACCGGAATTCTACTGAAAACCCGAATAAAACTATGGAAATATGAACAGAATCATGTTTCCTGACCGACAATCGACCTGGGCACCTCTGGAAAACAAGCCAGAAGTGCCAATGATGCGGACAAATCGCTGTCATTTTTTTTCGAAAGATTAAGGAAAAACCAGGATAACCCTCAAAACAGCCGTTCTTATGACTGAGTTTCGTACCCGAGACCTCCAGAAAGCGAAGCAGGATTGCTAACAATTAATTCGTGAGTTTGCTTGTTGCGTAATAAACACATTTCCAGTTATTTTTAGATCCAAGTGCCGCGTCATATAGACTTCAGCCCCGAGTATACTGAAAATGAGCTGTTTCGTCACGGCTGTTCCCTGAGGTGAAGATGGATAAGTATGGTAACTGTGTCGACCATACAGGTGATATTAAATCACCCTGGATCGTATCCGACGCTCCGCGTTGCATAACCATGCGTCTAACAGGCTACGATACGGTCTGTAACGACACATTAATAGGCTAACTACAATACATCCATGCTGACACCAACGATTTATCCCAAATCTTAAAGATCGCATTTACTGTTACGTATTTTCCAAGCCGTGAGTCTTTCCAGACGGTGCCAACAGTAGACACAGAACTGCACTTATCCGGATTAATTGGGACGGCAAGCCATACGACAGTGACTTTCATTTCCATGACATTCGCTCTCCCTTTGAATGTTCCTACGCAACAGACGGTAGTTATTCCTTTGTTGCTCTGAGTACTGCACTCTAACAGTTGAATATGCAATTACTTAAGATTGCAAGCCTCTCTACTCTGTCCAATAAAACATCCAGCCACACGCCAAAAGCCTACGGCAAACAACTGCACCATGCAAATTTCCGGACCTAGAAATATATATTCCTCTGTGTGTACGTATGTATGTGTGTGTGTGTGTGTGTGTGTCTGTGTGTGTAGCTTACCCAGTAATATTTGTATTTTCACATAGTACAATGTTTCGCAAAGTGTCCAATAAAACATCCAGCCACACGCCAATAGCCTACGGCAAACAACTGCACCATGCAAATGCCCGAACCTAGAAATATATATTCCTCTGTGTGTGTGCGTGCGTGTGTGTGTGAGTGTGTACGTGTGTGTAGCTGACCCAGTAGTATTTCTGTTTTCACATAGTATAATGATTTGCAAAAATAATAAAACTACTTTTCCCGAGCATATCAACATTTTATGTACGAAAATAAGCAAAAAGGGCTTGTGAAAATTGTATGGCTTCATGATAAGTGTAAGTTGTGACAATTCAGTCAGAACGACTGCGCAATAAACAGCCTCGAATAACGTGATACCGTCTTCCAACGCGCAGTGCGAGTGGCAGTAACTAACACTGAGAGTAAACTGTTAAAATAATTTAGATATTCAGAGGACAGTGCAGCAGACAGTCAACTAGTACGCCAAATACCTATTGCTGTGAATACAGTATTAAGACTCCTGATGATGGACCGTAATCCTGTCCGAAACATGTAGAGTTCTTAACCAAATATAGCTGAGAAATAGGGCATATCATTGACTTTTATTACAAGAATGTTAAAATAACTTCTGCCTTTTACACAGCTGGTCGGACCGGCCCTGAGCCCTCGTCTGCTTATCAGAAAGCTGAAGGCCGAAATTAATGGCTGGGGTGGTAAATCAGATGCAGAACACGTAACTGCCTCAAGACAAAGTTCGCTGCAGCAATCCCTTAGCACGCCACGGCGGCTTGTGGTGTGAGGGCAGTGAGAAGCTCCGTGCTCCTGCGGCAACTTCTCCTGCACCTGTGCGAGGTGTGAGGCCTAACATTGACGGTTCGTTTCATTCACGGCGATATGTTACAACATGCTACGGTGCCGAGAAATATGACTTACCAGTCCTTGAAAAACAAAAATACACGCTCAACCGCACATTTGTTCCGGGAACACCAGTCTTTTGTGACTCTTTGCTGCTTTCCAGCACTTAAAACCTTTGTACTATGTTTCACATATAACTTCCCATACGATAATATACGAACCAAAGTACGGATCGTTAATAAAAGAAAAGATTTGGCCTTGACGGCGTGGGTATTTGCGCCTTATTATCAGGTAATGCATGCAAAAAAAAATCCGTCAAGAATACGTATCGTTCACTCTCTACCTTTTGCCATTCGTTAGGGTGCTCCGTTTATGTACAATCCTAGAGTAATTTTACGCGAAGCTGTAACCAGAACACCGAAAATTCTGTTGCATAACACATTTCACTCGCCATCACAATACTGAACTCTAGTTAAACATGTTTTAAAAGGGAATACATCGGCTACTGGCCATAAAACGCCTAACGATCTAACTTCAGCCAGCGCAACCACTACCCCCGCAACCATCATGAAAAACAAACCTCAACTACGCAAGTGAAAGGCAGATTACAAACAAAATCCGTCACGCAAAGGCACTTTAGACTGACGCGGATTACATTAAAAAAATTGAGGTGCGGTCTGGATCCAGTGGAATCGAGGTACGGCAAAGTAGCAGGTTGTGGTCAAAATAAGAAATTTCGAATTCTATAAATGGTACAGAATATGTTGACCAACTAACAGAATACAGCATCTCTAACACCCTGTTCACTGGAGTATGTTCTAAAAGAAATAAATACAGAATATCGATTTATATGCAGGTGTTTCTGACAGTCTATCTCAAAGTGATAACGGAACGCGAATATCTGTTAACGTAATCTTCTCAACTAAGCCCTAGAAACACATAGCGTATCACACAGTTGTTCGCGAAATATTTTCTGTGGCCTACAGTTTTACCAACATTGGCCACACAATCATTATGTTAAGCCACGGAGATCTCCCCCAGGGTCTCCGACTCGCTGCTCATAAGCAGCATTCTTTCAATATCAACCGTTCAGTCAATAACTAAATTACCTACATAACCGTGACCGTGTCGCGCTGGAACTATTATTATTATTATTATGACTACTACTACTACTACTACTGCTGCTACCACCACCACCACTGCCAGGACCTACTACTTAGCCAATAAGGTAAAGTTGTCCTTACACACACCGTGAAGGCATACAGGGGAGTGGAAGTAGTACAACTACACTCATTCTTAAATCCGGCATTAGATGATGAGTGATCAGCCTCACGTCCTGGCAACTTTATCCTCGTAAAAGAGCCCGCGGCACCCATTAATTACGAAGGAGGCTGATTGAGCCATGGAGCTGGTCTGAACGTTTTGGAGAAGAGATAAATCCCTTGCCCATGCCGGCACTCGAACTCGATCTACCATGACGTAGCATAGCCACTATACTGCCTACCTCATATATGGAATTGGTTCGTCCTTGAAAAGCTGAACCACCTGGCCGATAAATTTCCTATTCTTACGGAACTCATTTTGTTTTTTGTTTTTTAATTCTGTAATAGAAACTTGTTCTAAGCCAGGTCAATCCAGTTACTTATCATCTGTGTGTTGTTCTAATATCCATTGTAATATCTTTCCACCTACAGCTTGTCTGGCAAGTGGTCTCTGCAGGCGTTTTTCGTCTCACCTTAACAACGCTCATATAAGGAATATATATCGTGAATATTCCTCAAGGCATTTTCTCCAAAACTATCTTTCATTCCGTACAGCGACTTCAGTTCCGAGCTGCCTGCTTCTTTCTAAGTGGGAGGGTACTAACCCGTTGTCGAGGTAAGATTCTTGTAACCTTCAACATTTTGAATTGAAGACATAAAGCGAGATATTGCCCTTCCTTTAACTGATCGAAGAGAATTTCCTTACAAACAAGCGGTGTTAAGGGAAGTTGATAGTATGAGACATTAACCAGAGAACCAACCGCCATGACAAGTATGAAAAGCATTATATAGCTAGGGTCTCCTGACCTTTATTTCTGCATTCGTTGACTGGATATCATGATCGAGTAATTAATATACGCCAGTAAGTCTCCCGCCCTTCTGGTTTATTTTAACAGTTCCACAGCCATTTCAGCAACGCAAATGCCATGCCTTTCTCTATATCCGAATGACCCTCCTTTCAACTGCCTACTTATGTACAGGGTTTAAGGCACTTTAATAACAAACGTGTTAAGAGTTAACAGACATGAATTAACATGTAGTGGACAAGTTAGCTTCTATGTTTATTGTGGTACACCGAATATTTGTGCGTTGATATGTACCAACGCTGTGTCAGCTGCTTAGGTCATGTAGATTGGAATACGAAATGGGTTGAACATGAACAGCGGAATGGAGTCGACCTGTTTTTCTGTATAGGCCCACAACGAAACAAGATCGGTAAATCAAATATTTGAAACCAACGTCACAGATAGGCTTATTAGAGCCGAGGTTCTCACAGAGATGACTATTTGGAATACCGCTTTATGGAACCTGATGCGGTGAAGTTTGGTAGACATGCACGAATTTTGGGAAGAAGCGTGCTGCCTCCACATTTAGGGGAGGGCAGTGTAGGCGTTTTTCTGTCGTAAAGACGAAGGCAGAACATTCAACCGAAATGGTGCTACTTATTTACCAAACCATGCGGCGTTACATCCCAGAATACCATAATCCTGAGCTTATAGTTGCTAATGAAAATGTGTAAATGATATCTTAGGTGTAGCGTGGTTCCCTTCAGACCCTCTCGCGTTAATACAAACCCAATTTCGGGTATTAAAACTCGTCAACGCGATCGAGGCCCGGAGGAGCGAGTCACGACGATATAACTAAACAAGTGCATGTTTTTGCTCAAACGAGACGTCTTGGCATGATAAACGTATATGATGAAGATAAAACGTCACAACGTTACCTATCTTTATCGTTGCACCGTGCATTTCGTAGAGTCATTTAATTAGCACACCAACTAATGTGCATACATAACATTTTTTACATCAAAACATTTAAAATCGCTCCAACATGTTTCGATCCTAAGATCATCTCCAGGGAGCTACACTGTTCCTTGCTAAAGTAACATTTAAAAAACACCCATTTCTTGTTAAACCATATTGCTGCATTTGTCTTTAATAACTTTAGCTTGGCATTCTTGCAATTGTTAAGTTTTGCCTGTTGGGCATTAACTATCTTTATCGTTGCACCGTGCATTTGGTAGAGTCATTTAATTAGCACCCCAACTAATATACATACATAATTTTTTTTACATCAAAACATTTAAAATCGCTCCAACATGTTTCGATCCTAAGATCATCTCCAGGGAGCTACAATGTTCCTTGCTAAAGTCACATTTTTTAAAATGTGACTTTAGCAAGGAACATTGTAGCTCCCTGGAGATGATCTTAGGATCGAAACATGTTGGAGCGATTTTAAATGTTTTAATGTAAAAAATTTTATGCATGTGTATTAGTTGGTGTGCTAATTAAACGTCACAACGTTACGTTAAATTTCGGGTTAAGGTTTCTGGTCTGTACTTGATCGGAATAAATGTGTTGGCAAAAGCACGTAAGGAACGAAGGTGGGAACAATTTAAACTAACTCCCCAATAAAATTAAACCTGTATTAGTCACGTACATACCTGTCATAAAACAAACCTTTCGTACAGCAGGTTAAAATACATGATTTCTAAAAAAAAAAAAATAATTCTGCTGCAGACTATGGATGACTCACGTTTGAATCCTCTACATGGAATAGCACCTATCACGTGTCACGCAATCTGTCGCTAATGAGAAATATAAAGAGGATGACCGTGCTTCCTAGAACCAACCATCCCACAAAGAGACAAGCAGACTCTACTACAATGTGTATTGAACTGTACAATGAAAACAAGCGACAGCGAGAAATTGTGACGTCAGCAAAATCAATTATACGACTAACGAGCACCATCTTGTTGCTAAAACCGTTCCTCTTCCAGCAATGCACATGATACATGTGGACGCTTTCCGAGTAAATTTGTTCCGATGTAACCAATAAACGCATGTAAAATGGAGTTTCAAAGATGTAAGAAAACAAACCATCTGATGCCAAGAAATTTAAAGAAATTTATTCTGACTTGGATGTACCCAAGAAACGTCGGAAGTACAATGGTACACACCAAGCCTTTACGTGGTAATAACCATCGACACCTACCGTGGCACCAAGGCTAGTATCCCCGTGTAGAAGACATCGGTGTCAAGTGCCTCTAGCCAGGACGCGACACCTCCCTTCATGTGGGCTTCTGTTTTAAATCACTTTCCAGCCAGGTGTTTCTTAGGGGCTCCGAACAGATGGTAATCAATGGGCCCATACTGCAATCCGGTTTTACAACTGTTTACGGCGCTACGACTGAGCGGTTACGGACCACCCTCCCCACAGTCCTTGGGCCCCTTAATAAAAAACTGGTTGGCAAGCGATTTGCAGCAGACGTCGACGTGAAGCGAGCTGTGGCCTACTGGCTACAGACACTCAACACAGATGTCTTCTACGTCGGAATACAAGCCGTACTGCCATGGTGCGACACATGTTTAAATGTCAATGATATCTATGTGGAGGTCCGATGTGTACCATGTATTAACCATGCGCCATGTATTCATGGAAGTCGAAATAAAGATGAGCGCTTTACTTTGTTTTCTGGAACTAGCTTACGTAAGGACAGAGCAGAGCGCCCTTCGAAGAACCCGTTCAGTGCGCACAGCGATACTAATTATATATAGGTAAAATTCGGGATAGCGTAGTCGGTATAGCGACTTGCTACGGGCTAGACGGTTCGGCGATCGCATCCCGGTGGGGAGCGAGTTTTTCCGCACCAGTCCAGACCGGCCCTTAGGCCCACCCAGCCTCCTATACAATGAGTACCGGGTCTCTTTGCAGGCGCCAAAGCGGCCGGGGCGTGGCGTTGACCACCCACCTCATCTAGCGCCAAGATTAAAGAAAGAGTAGAGCTATACGTCTACTCCCCTTCTGGGCCTTCGTGGCCTGTCCTAGGGCGAACTTTACCTTTCAAATTCACCCCGTAAAATGCCACTGGGGCCGCAGGGGGAGGTGGATGTATAGCTCTACTCACAACCCCGGTGTTAGACGGAAGTGGATGGTCAACGCCACACCCTTGCTACTAATATACACCTGGGATAATGACATAATTGTAAGTAAAACTGAACTCCGTGGCCTTAGTCCGCACGCGAACTATACCGACAGAGCGGCCGCCGCCGGTCGGCGAAGTTACTGCCAACTTTTGCGGATACAGGGGTGTCACGTGGTCAGCGCAACGGGTCCCCCACAGCCGTTAATCTCTGTTTTCTAGACCTGGAGCCGCTACTTTTTTCATTCAAGTAGCTCCTCAATTGACCTCACGAGGCTCACGAGGC
>Ga0131853_10011969_pt1 | contig 15874 bp, 18 predicted proteins | sample TergutLab28metaG_FD_92764 | JGI IMG/M metagenome (GOLD analysis project Ga0131853, IMG submission 92764) | Labiotermes labralis P1 segment gut microbial communities from Petit-Saut dam, French Guiana - Lab288 P1 (version 2) (version 2) | ecosystem: Host-associated > Arthropoda: Insects >...
GAATAAAAAAACTGCTCCAACGCGTGGAACAGTTTTTTATTTCTGAGTATTTTACACTCGTCTTTCCTTGATTTTGGCTTTTTTTCCGGTAAGTTTGCGCAAATAATACAATTTGGCACGGCGTACTTTACCGTATTTGTTTATTGTAATTTTCTCGATAAAGGGCGAATCCATCGGAAAAATACGTTCAACACCAACGCTTCCTGACATTTTACGAACAGTAAAACGCTTTTTTTCGCCGTGTCCGCACATTTTTATCACATCGCCGCGAAATTCCTGAATACGCTCTTTGTTACCTTCGCGAATGCGGTAAGCAACTGTTACCGTGTCGCCGCTTTTGAATGCGGGATGACTTGTTTCTACGTGAAACGCTTGTTCTGCAACTTTAATTAAGTCCATTTTGCTTGTTTTTAAGTTGATTAATTGCGCAATATTCACAGGTTACTATATTCTGCCAGAGATTACGCTGAATTTTGGTGTGCAAAAGTACAGTTTTTTTTTGTTTTTGCAAAATGTTTTGGAAAAAAAATTGTTATGTTTTGCGTCATTGCGGGCTTGACCCGCAATCTCAATTGCTTGGAGATGCTGAAACAAGTTTAGCATGACGCCTTTTTTTACCTCATGACTTTCTCGCTCGTGCCATCATCGTACAGTATGATGTACATTCCGCTTTGAGGCTCGGCGTGCAATTTTATACCCATCACGGTAAAAAATGCAATGGGCTGTCTGTCTGCATTTATAACTTCTTGAATGTTTGTTTCAATTCCATAATTCAAAGTCAGCGTTCCACTTAATGTAAAATCCCAATTACCTGTTTCTACCGAAAAAGGTGAGGAACTAATTGTGTTATTGATGCTTGTGAGTATTCCGCCAAAATACGACAAACCGACAACAAGTTCTTGCGGATTGTTCAAATTAACGGCAACAGTATAATAACCATTTTCTCTTATCAAAGTAAGTGTTGGGGTTTGATTTCGTCCGTCAAATAAACTTAATTCATCTGCTTCCGTTAAATCAAGCGAAATCAGCTTGTTGTTTTGACAAAATAATCGTTCAAGATTATTCAATCTCGACACATCAAGCGAAGTTAGTTGATTGTTTTCTGTAAACAACATTTGAAGATTACTCAAATTTGAAACGTCGAGCGAAGCAAGCTGATTGTTGTGGCTTTCTAATCTTTCAAGACTGTTTAAGCCGGATAAATCAATGGTAGTAAGCTGATTATTTCCAAACTCCAATCTTTCGAGCTTACTTAAACCCGAAACGTTGAGCGAAGTTAATTTGTTATCTCTGCAAAGCAACCAACGAAGATTGGTCAATCTCGACACATCAAGCGAAGTTAATTGATTGCCGTCGCACCACAATGTTTCAAGATTAGTCAGTCCTGCAACATCAAGCGTAGTAAGCTGATTTCCACTGCACCACAACCATTCAAGATTGGTTAAGCCCGAAACAACAAGAGAGGTCAATTGATTGTTTTGACACCACAACTCTCGAAGATTGGTAAATGCTGATACATCGAGTGTATCCAATTGATTGCTGTAAACGTGCAACACTTCAAGATTATGCAAACCTGAAATGTCAAGCGAAGTTAAATTGTTGCTGATAGCAATTAAACTTGTAAGTTGAGGATTGTTACTGCAATTTAAAACTCGAAGACTGTCCAAACTTGATACATTAAGCGAGACAAATTGGTTATTGCTACAATTCAACTCTCGAAGATTATTCAATCCCGAAAGATTAAGTGAAGTAAGTTGATTATTACTGCAATTCAATTCAAGAAGGTGAGTAAAATGCCTTATTCCTGTCAAGTTGGATATATTCTGATTTGAAACATCCATTGTGGTTATTCTTATCATTTCACCTCCATGTGGTTCTGTGGTAATCACACCGTCGCTTCCGAAAGGTTGTGCCAAAAGCCAATTTCTGAAATTTTCATCAGGAAAATTTGTTGCATTTATTTGCACATTAGCAAATACCGTTGTTGTACAGAATAAAATTCCGACAAGGATTAGTTGTAAACTTTTCAACTTCATACGCTTTAAACGATTAGCCTGTACATCGCGAGGTTTTAGTTTTGTTTTATAAATTGCTTTTTATTGGCTGATTTTCGGACATAAAAAATAGCGTGAAACAACCTATCTGAGTATCAGGTTTCCACGCCTATGTTTCCAACAAGCCGTTCCACGCCGCGCATGCACGGCGTTTCGCAAAACTTGCTCTTGAAACATAACTCAATTAAATTGAGCCAATCTGTGGAAAAGTGATACTCAAGAACAACAGCAAATCGCTATCAATTAATATGTCTTTGTTTTTCAGCGTATTTCTACGCTACTTAAATTTCGCGACAAATATATACAATTAACCATAAACAACCAAAATGTTTTTGGAAAAAAATCCGATTTCTCAAAAAATAATCGCCCAACCTTGCACATTCAAAATAAAACGTTTATCTTTGCACGCTCATTTTAATAATGTAAAAAATTATGTATTTAGATTCTGAAAAAAAGAAAGAAATCTTTGGTAAATACGGAAAGTCTAACACTGATACAGGCTCGTCAGAAGCCCAGATAGCATTGTTTTCATACCGTATTAGCCATTTGACCGAACATTTGAAGTCAAACAAAAAAGATTATAGTACAGAACGCGCTCTTATAATGTTGGTAGGAAAACGCCGTCGGTTGCTCGATTATTTGAAAGCAAAAGACATTATGCGCTACCGTGCAATCATTAAAGAGTTAGGTATCAGAAAGTAAAAATCTTTCAAAACCAATCAAAGGCGTTTCAATTTTTTGTTGGAATGCCTTTTTTAAAACACCCCAAACCCCTAAAGGGGCTTTTGGGAAGTGCAAAGAGTGACAGACTGTAAAAAATTGAAGTTTGAAATTTGAAAAAGGAATAAAAAAACCTCAGATGCTCTGAAAGTCCCCTTTAGGGGATTTAGGGGTTTTAAAACTTATTTTTATGCAAAAACCAAGTATCCCGAAAGGAACGCGCGATTTTACGCCCGACGAAATGGCGAAGCGCAATTATATTTTCGACACGATTAAAGATATTTTTCGTTTGTATGGTTATCAGCAGATAGAAACGCCTGCAATGGAAAATCTCTCGACTTTGATGGGAAAATACGGCGAGGAAGGCGATAAATTGCTGTTCAAAATTCTGAATTCGGGCGATTATCTTGCCGATGTAAATTTTGAGGAATTACAAGAACGCAACAGCGCAAAACTGACAAACCGAATTTCGGAAAAAGGCTTGCGATATGATTTGACCGTTCCTTTTGCTCGTTTTGTGGTGCAAAATCGTGATAAAATCACGTTTCCGTTTCGCCGTTACCAAATTCAACCTGTTTGGCGTGCCGACCGACCGCAAAAAGGGCGTTATCGCGAGTTTTATCAGTGCGATGTTGATGTTGTGGGAAGTGATTCGCTGCTGAACGAGTTGGAGTTAATTCAGATTGTGGACGAAGTGTATCGCCGATTGAAACTGAATGTTTGCATCAAGTTGAATAATCGGAAAGTGCTTTCGGGAATTGCCGAAATTATCGGCGAGCGCGAAAAAATTATTGATATTACCGTTGCCATTGATAAAATGGACAAAATCGGTTTAGACAAAGTAAATGAGGAATTGTTGCAAAAAGGAATTGCACCGCAAGCGATTGAAAAACTACAACCAATCCTAAAACTGAGCGGAACAAACAGCGAAAAAATCGAGCAATTAAAATCAATTTTGGCAAATTCGGAAATCGGCTTGAAAGGAGTAGGAGAGTTGGAAACAATTTTCACGCTTTGCGAAAAAATGAAAATTGAAACTACGATTGACTTGGATTTGACGCTTGCTCGCGGATTGAATTATTACACAGGTGCGATTTTTGAAGTAAAAGCGCTTGATGTTGAAATTGGAAGCATTACTGGTGGCGGTCGTTACGATAATCTCACAGGAGTTTTCGGAATGGAAGGCGTTTCGGGCGTTGGAATTTCGTTTGGCGCAGACCGCATTTACGATGTGCTAAATCAACTGAATCTGTATCCCGAAACTTCTGCCGAGCAAACACAAATTTTGTTCGTTCATTTTGGCGAAGCCGAAAAAATCTATTCTCTTTCTTGGCTCAAAACTTTGCGTTCCAACGGAATAAATGCCGAAATTTATCCCGACAACGCCAAAATGAAAAAGCAAATGTCGTATGCCGACAGTAAAAATATTCCATTCGTTGCAATTATCGGCGAAACCGAAATGAAGGAAAACAAAATGATGCTCAAAAATATGAAAACAGGTGAGCAAAAGTTGATGAGTGTTGAAGAGGTTTTGAGCGAATTTTTATAAAAATTCGCTCAAAACCTCTTAATGAAAATTACTGCGCAAGAATATATTCATATGTCATAACGAATATATTTGCTGACGCTTGTGTGCGAGTTTTTGATCGTAATGATTGACGACTGGCAAAAAAATCGGGAACTGACTCGTTTTTTAAAAAATGTGCTGTGTTCGTATTCCAATTCCAATCATTGAAAACACCTGTTTTCGTGATTATATAGCCGTTTTCATCTGTTTCGTGTGTAAACACAAGTTCCTCCCAATCTGCCATAATACTTGACGGCGCATTTCTGCTCGGAGGAAATAAAAGAGGTGCCATACCAAACAAATCAAGAAGCACAGGAAGCCAATTCGGAGTTGCAACATAACGAAAAGCATTCAGTACATTTCCCGAATCGTAACGATAATTGAGCAAACTGCCACCTAAATTTATTTGAGTCAAATTACCATCGGTGTAACTAAATCTTGCTTGCCACCAATTTGAAGAAATTCTTGTCATTTGTCCGTCGCCATCAAGCACTACGAGCGTTCCCCAACCATCAGCACCGAGAATTATATTGTTTCCTGTATATTCAAAAGAAAGTAAAAATCTTTCTTGCTCCTGCTCAATCAAATCTCTTTGTGTTATTCTCACTCTCGATACTCGCCCGCTTGCGTAATACTCAATAGCATAAATAGTAGTCCACACACCAAAAAAGTCATAACGAAACTCCGTCATTCGGTTTTGATTATCGTATCTGAAAGTAAAAACTTCTGAAGCGTCGGAAGCACCAAGTTCTCGTATTTCGATTCTTGACGGTAGTTTTCTAACACTTTCTTCAGCTTCAGCTTCGTCCCCGTTTCCGTAGCCATTTTCAATTTTGATTTCAACTTCATCATTGTTGCAAGAAATAAATGCAAGTGATAATATAATTGCCGTAGCGATTGTATAAATAAATTGTTTTCTAATGTTCATTTTGTTTTGTAGTTTAAAATCCGCTTCCTTTGAGCAGACAAATTATCAATAAATTTTATTGTTTTGCTTCTGTACCAAATTGAACTTTGTTCACGACACACACATAAAAAAGCGCGGTACTTTTTAGCACTCCGCTCACTAAGGTGTTTAGCGTGACCCACAAAGACAGAATAAGTAAAAGTCCACGCCACTGCGTGAACACTTCAACTTAATCTTCTCTTTGTCAAATTGCTAAATCTTTTAGTGAGAAAGAATAACCTAAAATGCTTTTCCCAAAATTTTAAAATGTGCGCATTAATAGCACGTTATTTTATCATAGTCTGTTAAAATATTGAGTTTTTAATTTTTTCTACAATTTCTTTGAAATAAACATCCGACACACGGTTGCATTTTTTCAAAACATCTCGTTCGGTATAACCCGAAATAATTTGACAAACCACATAACTTTGTTTTGCAAGCGGTTTGTTCAACATTTCATCTTGCAACGGATAAGTGTATTTTGGCAAATAATTTTTGGAGGAAATCAACGCCAAATAGAGAATATCGTCATCTTCTTGCAATTCATCATTAGAAACAACCAACGCCATATGAGGTTTTAGTTGTCCGTTGGGCAACAAAAAATTTACCTCAACAATATCTTTTTGTGTGTATTTCATTTTTACAGGTATTTTTCAAAATGTTTGGACATACTTTTTTTTGAGCCTGCAAAAAACAGTTCTTTTTCCTCTTTGGCACTTAATTTGGTTTTGTTTTCTGTTTTTGGCAAAACTTTTACATCTTTCAATGTAGCCAAAAATTCCAAACAACTCGAAGCTATCGTGTTTTGTGGATTATATTGAATGATTGTTGTTGCCATAATTTTCTTTTTTGTTGCAAAGATAGCGAAAAAAATCTTACCTTTGCATCAAATTAAAAAATTTATGGAATACACCACTTTAAAAGGCAAATTGGTAATGCCCGAATATGGGCGCAACATACAACAAATGGTTGATTATGCGGTTACTATCGAAGACCGCGATGAGCGTACGCGTTGCGTTCACACGATTATTCACATTATGGGAAATCTGTTTCCGTACTTGCGCGATGTGAATGATTTTAAGCACAAACTTTGGGACCATATCGCGATTATGTCTAATTTTCAGTTGGATATTGATTATCCTTACGAAATTGTAAAGTCGGAAAATCTGCACACGCGTCCCGAAACAATTCCTTATAAAAATTCCAATATTCGCTATATGCATTACGGTCGGACGTTGGAGGAAATGATTGAAAAAATCGGAACTTATCCCGATGGCGATGAACGAAATGAACTTATCCGCTTGATTGCCAATCAGATGAAAAAATGTTTCTTGACTTGGAATAAAGAAGTGGTTGACGACCGCAAAATTTATGACGATTTGCGCGAACTCTCGAAAGGAAAAATCGATATTTCAGAGGAATTTTTCAAACTGATAGAAACAAAGGACGTGTTGCATAGCAAAAAGAATATCAATAAAAAGAAAAAATAAAATTATGACAAAACGCTTTATTACCGGCATTTTAATTTCAACAGCATTATTTATGACAACAACCTCGTGCAGTGCAAGAAAAAATTTAGAACCGAGAGTTCAGTTGGAAACAACTTACGGAAACATCGTTGTAAAATTATTCAACGAAACGCCTTTGCATCGTGATAATTTCTTGAAATTGGTCGATGACGGCTTTTATGATGGTGTTTTATTTCATCGCGTTATTGCCGATTTTATGATACAAACCGGCGACCCGAATTCGCGAAATGCGCAACCCGGACAAATGCTCGGAACAGGCGATGTGGGTTATACACTTCCGGCAGAAATTGTTTATCCGAAATTTTTTCACAAGAGAGGTGCGCTCGCCGCAGCTCGTCAAGGCGACCAGGTTAATCCCGAAAGAAGGTCATCAGGCTGTCAATTTTACATTGTGCAAGGGCGAGTTTTTTCCAACGAAGAATTGGATATGTTGGAAAGAAACATGCGTCAACGTGCCGAAGCCAATTTGTTTCAAGCAAAATCGCGCGAAAGACAAGCGGAAATAACATTCTACCGCAATGAAAATAACCACGAAAGTTTGGAAGCTTTGCGAGAAACTATTTTAACAGAAGTACGCAAAGAAATGGAAAACAACACAGCGTACAGATTTACCGAGGAACAACGCTATGCTTACACAACTATCGGCGGAACTCCGCATTTGGATGGCGAATACACTGTTTTCGGCGAAGTGGTAGAAGGTTTGGATGTGGTGGAAAAAATTTCAAGAATACAAACAGGAAGCAGAGACAGACCGGTCGAGGATATTAGAATTATTTCGGCGAGACGAGTAAGATAACTAACAATTAACAATGAGCAATTAACAATTATCAGTTTTCAGAAAGCTGCAACTGATAATTGTTAATTGCTCATTGTTAATTATATTGACAATCTCATTCCAAAAAACACCGTTCGAGGCAATACAGGACCATAAATATATTTTGAATCGCGATACAATCCTCGGTCAAAATCTCGTTGGAAACTATTGAAAATATTTCTCACTCCGCCGTTCAGCTGTAATGTAATATTGTCGGCAAGGCTGAAATTGTATGCTGCTCTGAAACCTGCATCAAAAAATTGAGGCGTGTTCACTTCTCTGTCGTGCCTTCCTTCGTGGTGCGCGCCCCAATGCTGTACCAGCATACTTCCGGTATAAACACCAAACAATGACAAATCTAACTGACGAACAGGCGAATACATTGCCGTGAAATAACCGTAATGATTTGGCGCACGAAACATTCTGCGTTGCGGTCTTACATATTGACTCCATACTATTCGCTCTGTGTACATGGCTGATTGCACGGTAAATCCGGAACTAATTTGAAAATTTCTCGATGTGAAATTTGCCTCTAAGTTTACTCCGGTAACAATTGCTCCTGCGCCGTTTCTGCGTTCAAGAATTAGATTTTCGCCCACCGGCGCGCAACGCGGAGCAATTATCATACCATCCGTAGAAGCCAAATTCCCTTGTGCAGGCAAAGGAACATCTCTGCCTATTTCCTCCAAAATAAACACATTGTTCAATCTTGTGTGAAAACCTTCTGCCAAGAAAGTAAATGCTCGTCTATCGGAAAAAAGTTTGGTAAATTCCGTAGAAAACATGAAGCTGTGCGACTTTTCCGGTTTAAGGTTTTCCGCTACTTTGATTACCGCCACACCTCCGCCAACAGCGGCAATGTGCAAATCCTCGTCAAAAACCTGCGGACCGCGGAAACCGCTTGCGTAACTTCCTCGAAAAATCAACCACGGAAACGGAGTGTATCGACCGCCAATGCGAGGAGTGATAATCGGTCGGTCTATCATGCTGTGTTTGTCCATTCGCGCACTTAAAAGAAGGCTTACTCGTTGGTTGCTCCATTCATTTTGAGCGAAAAGTGAATAAATATTTATTCTTTGGTCTATGCTGTCTCTATGATTAATAAGTGCTTGGTCGTTCAGCGAATTGTGCAAATGTTCCACACCGCCGGTAAAAGTTGCCGGCATAAATCCAAGTCTATCCATCCGAATGGTGTATTGACCGCCCGAAACAATGGTAAAATCCTGCGTATTTCCGTAAGCATCCAAATTTTGTCTTGTTCCGAAGTAACTTTCTCGTTCGATGTGCTGCATCGAAGTGTAAATCTGCAAAGCATGTCGCGCTTCGTTGAAAAAAATGTCGTAAGTTACACCGCCCGAGTGAATTCTATGGTCGGTTTGTTCGGTAAGCATGGTTTCGTGAGGCGGACGCTGAAATAAATTTACTCCATCAGCATCAAACATTTCACCGCCTCTGCGAAATTCGTTGATAGCGTGATAATTAACCGTAAGTCGGCTGTTGTAACTTGTTCGGTAAAATCCTCTGAATCCGATATTTTGCATATTTATTTTTCCCAATTCCGAAAAACCATCTCCATTAATATCGAGTGGTGAGCGTTGGCGAGATGAAGCAAAAAGTGTAACACCGGCTCGATTGTTATCTGAAATGACGGAAGCATTGAGATTGGTGATGTTATCGGGCGTAGTTCCATTAATCAAATTTGTAACATTTCCTATCGAAACCGTATTTCGCAATGTTTCTCGCGTGATAATGTTGATTGTTCCGCCTATTGCGCCCGACCCGAATAAAGCAGAAAGTCCGCCTCTGACAACTTCCACGCGCTCAATCATGTTCACCGGAATGTGTTCCAATCCAAAAACTCCTGCCAAAGCACTTTGTATCGGACGACCGTCTATCAAAATTTGCGTATAAGGACCTTCTAAACCGTTAATTCGCAATTGTTTAGAACCGCAGGTATTACAACAGCTTTCAACTCTCAATCCGGGCAAAAAATTAAGCCCTTCCGCCAAAAGTGCCGAATTCGTATTTTCAAATGTTACAGGTGTGATGACATTGACGAGTGAAACAACTTCTCTGCGATTGGTCTCGCTTCGATTGGCAGAAACAACTACTTGGTCTAATGCAAATGGACTTTCTTGCAATTCAAAGTTTATTTCTATCGTTTGTCCCAATACGGTGGTAACTTCTATTTCTTGTGTTTCAAATCCCAAAAACGAAGCTGCGATGGTAAACGTTCCAATCGGCAGATTATTAATGCGGTAATGTCCTGTTGCATCGGCAACAACACCGATAGTTGTTCCTCTGATGGTAATATTTACATGCGGAAGGTGTTCCTGCGTTGCTTTATTTACCACACAACCGATAATATTGGCATCAGTCACTCGTTGAGCCTGTACAGCTATTATACTTGCTGTGAGTAAAATTATAGTGATTATTTTTCTCATTTAATGTAATTGAAAAAGAGGGTTATACAATACAAAAATCAATCGAAAATTTCAAATTTCAGATTCCAAAAATCTGAAATTTGAAATCTCAATATGTATAAATAAAAATTTCAACCGACATACATGTTTTCTAAACATGTTGCGATATATTTATTTAATGGTCATGACCACAACCACATTCCTCGTCTTTCACAATAATCGCCAATTTTTCCGAGGATTCTCCACCGTTTCTAACGCTTGCTTTGATTATTAATTTCAAATCGGGACTTCCAAGGAATTGTCGCAATCCTTCTGTCATTCCTGCGTGGTCTTTGCCGAAGCCAAATGAATACTCGTAGCTGCTGTTTCTTGTGAAAACATCATCGCCACTTCTTGCAATTATGCGCGTGTGTGTATGATGACCGTGATGACCGTGATGATGACCATCGCAACTCCATTCCACCATCGCAATAATACTGCTGATAGTTGTTCCTTCGTTTGAACGAATCGTGCCGGTAATTACAAAATCTTTTCCTTTTTCAATTTCAAAAGGATTTGGCACATCAAATGTAATTGTGGCTTTGCCTTCATCTCGGTTACAACTTATAAACAAGAAAGGAACAGCAACTGCTAAAATAAAAAATATTTTTTTGGTTTTCATAAAAGTAAAATTTAATGTTTTGTTATAATTTAGCGCAAAGGTACGCATTATTATTATCATTATTGTTGTTTATTTTGATTTATTATTGCTTGGCGGTTTTAATTTTTAATCTTTTAAAAACATTTTGCTATCTTTGTAACCTTAAAAGCTGAAAACCTATGTACAAACGACAGCTTCAACTGACATACATATTTTTCGACATACTGTCAGCCTTGATAGTTTGGACTCTTTTTTTGTTTTTTAGACGAGCAATTATTGATTTCCAATGGCTTGGCGAGCATTATAATATAGTCATTCCCAATTATGATTTTTATTCAAGTTTGTGGATATTTCCGATTTGTTGTTTGTTCATTCACATTTTGTCGGGCGTTTATCTCCATCCCGACAAACATCGCCAATTGAAACTTTTTTCAACCACTTTAATTGCTTCCGCCATTATTGCGGCGGCTGTTTCTTTTGCTTTGGTGCATGGCGACGTAAGAGTTTCGAGCGAATATTACTATCAAGCCTTGTTCGTTTTGTGGTTTTTGCTGTTTGGTGTAACTTATTTTTTTCGAGCGATTATTTGTGCTAATGTGCGCCGAAAATACAAAACAGGCAAATGGACAACACGAACAGCCATTATCGGAACGGGCGAAAATGCAAAAAAAATTGCTCGCGAAATAGCTAAAAATATGCCCGAAAACACATTACTTGGCTATATTGCCGAAAATAAATATGCACAAAAAACGGAAAATATACTTGGAAAATTACCGCAAATAGACGCCATTATCCAAAAAGAAAACATACAGGAAATTATCATCGCGCCTGACGACAGCGATGAAAAAAAAATATTTTCAATTGTCAATTCGCTTTACAGCCACGATATTACGATTCGTTTTACGCCGAGTCTGTACGATATTCTGATTGGCGGTGTGAAAATGCACGAACTCGGAGTTAGTCCGTTGGTTACGATTACCAATTCGTCGATGAGCGATTGGGAAGCGTGTGTTAAACGCTTTTTTGACATCACGGTTTCGTTCGTAGCTCTGATTCTTTTATTACCTTTGTTCCTGTTTTTAGCTGTTTGTATCAAAATGGATTCAAAAGGCACGGTTTTTTTCAGACAAGAACGCATCGGGCAATTCGGCAAAGCCTTTAACATTCTGAAATTCCGCACGATGCGCACCAATGCCGAAAACGGAATTCCGCAGTTGAGTACGGCGGACGATAGTCGTGTAACGCGTTTCGGGCGTTTTTTGCGAAAATACCGTTTAGATGAATTACCGCAATTTTGGAACGTGCTGAAAGGCGAAATGAGCATCGTCGGACCGCGCCCCGAACGTGCATTTTACATAAAAAAAATCATGGAAATTGCGCCGTATTATTGTTTGGTATATAAAGTTCGCCCCGGACTGACTTCTTGGGGACCAATTCGCATCGGTTATTCGAATACGGTTGAACAAATGGTTGAGCGGTTGAATTACGATATTATTTATATAGAAAACATGTCGCTCACTACCGATTTGAAAATTCTTTTATTCACTATCGAAGTGATTTTCAGAGGGAAAGGAGTTTGATTTTAGACAATAGACGGTAAGATAATAGACAATAGACAACATCAGAGAAAATGTCATACCGAACTTGTTTCGGTATCTCCAAATAGAGGAGATTGCGGGTCAAGCCCGCAATGACGCAAACTCAAAACTCAAAATTTTCACATTATGACAAAAATAAAATCATACAGCCAAGCGGTAGAGGAATTGGAAAAAATTTTGCACCAATTGGAGGAAAACGATGAAGTAGATATGGACGCTATTTCCGAACAAGTAAAACGCGCTTCGGAATTGATGCAGTTTTGCAAGAAAAAACTGCATCAATTGGATGAGGACTTGCAGAAAATAATTGAGGAATAGGAATATTTTGTTTTTCAAAATATTTTTGTACATTTGCACCCAAACAATCAACAAAATTAACACTTATAGCTTATGATATAAAACCGTGTGATTTGATACGCACATTTTAAAATTTAGGAAAAAGCATTTTAGTTTTTCTTTCTTATCTAAAATTTGGCGATTTTATGCTCGAGAAAGTTTAAGTTGAGATGTTCACGTAAGGCGTGGACTTTTACTTATTCTGTTCGAGCAGGTTACGCCAAATACCAAGATAAGCGGGATACTATAAAGTACCACGCTTTTTTTATGTGTGTATTTTGAACAAAGTTCAATTTGGTACAAAAACAAAAAAATAAAATTTATAATAAATTGTCTGCTTAAAGGAGCAGACGTAAAACTAAAAAACAAAATGAAAAGATTATTTTTAATTAGTTGTATTTTAATTGCATTTAGCATTAGTGCAAGTGCAGAAACATCTACCCAATTACTCGTTAATGGAGCAAGGATTTACCAAGATGGTATGAGGTTAAGCCCAATGCAAGTACAGAATATAATGGGTAGCACAACAGAAGCTTTTCGATTATACGAGAGAGGAGTACGCAGAAACCGAACTGGAAATATCTGTTTGGGTGTCGGAGGCGGACTATTAGTAATGGGGTTTATACCAATAATAATTGGTGAAAGTTTCCAAGAGTGGCAAGGTCCAGGTAGTCACGGTCATAGTACTACATCCGGAAATATGACCACAGCTGCTATTGGGCTTGCAGGTGGTGCCGTAACTACAGCAGTAGGATTTCTTTTGAGGTCGAATGGAAGAAAAGACATTAGAGATGGCACAATCATGCACAACCGTGGACAAGCCACCGCAAATGTCGAACTGAATTTAAGTGTAACACAAAATGGTGTTGGTTTGGTACTAAATTTTTAACCATTACCGTTGGATAAATTAATAAATTGTCTGCTTAAAGGGGCAGACGTAAAACTAAAAAAGTAAAATGAAGAAAATTTTTGTAATGCTAGTAATCTTAGTTTGTTTTGTAGCTAACGCAGATGCGCGAGGAGTACAACCTTTTCGCTCAACTCAATCTATTTGCAACGGCAATGATAGATTGGAATTTTACAACAATGGCACATTTAGGTTATTTGTCGGAGGTGTAAGTCGGGGAGAAGGAACTTTTTCCTTGAATAACAACAACAGGACTATTACATTAAGTATGCAAAACGGTCTTGGGGAAACTCTGACCTTGCTTTTAACAAACGTAACTGTTCAAAATGGCAGACTTTTGTCAGGTGATTTTCAAGGTCAGAGATTTTTTTCGGCTCATTGTCGATAAAAATCTTTATTAAATTATTAAACAATTAACTATCTACACAAGGAGTAGATGTAAAACAATTTTAAAAATGAAGAGAAAATTAAAAGCACTAACTTGCAGTTTTGCAATTAGTATTGCATTACTATCAGTAACTGTGTTGGTTACAGGTTGTGATGAAGGTAACAATCCTTCCAATCCTACTACTTGTCCTTCTGGTTTTAGCAGATTAGGAAGTTCTAATTCAGACGCTGACTGTCTAAGGATGTGTTCTAATGCAACATCGCCGGGACGAGTAGCAATCTGGAATCGTTTGTCGAATGGTACTTGTTGCTGTACCAGATAATAGTAATTAATCGGGTGGGGAAAAATATTCCCCACCTTTATTTTTAATTGCAATGAAACAAAAAATATTACATATAATTTGTATAATTCTCGGTGCTGTATTTCTCGCTTCCGGTTTGGGAAAGGTTGTAGATACTGCATCTTTTGGGAATTTGATTGCTGAATATGGTTTGGGTTGGTTGCAAGTATCTGCGCCAATCATTGTTTTGGCGGAAATTGCGCTTGGTTTGTGCTTAATTCTATATGTTAAGCCAAAAATTATGTCGTTAATTTCGTTTGCTATGTTAGTAGTGTTCACGCTTGCATTTACTTACGGACACTTCAAACATGGAGTTACTGATTGCGGTTGTTTTGGTACGCTTAAAATAAATCAAAACGATAACATCTTATTCTTTTATGCGAGGAATATGTTGTTAATTGGCTTGTCTTTGTTTGTATGGTTTTTTTCTGGAAATCAAGAAAAAATAAGCGAAACGAAAAAAATAATTTTATTGGGTACATTGTTGCCGATGCTTTTTGTTGCAGGTTTGACTTACCGAATGCCAAACTTCCAGCAACAAAATAAACCACATATTCTACTCAATAAACACATAAATGATACGCCGTTATCTCAATTTGTGCAAACTGATTCGGATAAATCGTATTTGGTGTTTTTTTATTCGTACACTTGTCCGCATTGTTGGAATTCGATACAGAATCTCAAACATTTTAAACAAAGCAAGGTTGTTGATTCCATAATTTCGTTTGCTTTTGTAGATACTGAATTGTCAAATGAGTTTTTAGAATTTAAGAGTGAATTTATGGATTTTTTCGGTAATTTTGAAACGCAGGAAATTATCGCTGATAGCGTTGTTTTGTCGCTAATTCCGTTTGTTCCTACTTCTTTTTATATAAGAAACGACACTATAAAAGCTGTATTAACAGGCACTTTGCCTTCGCCTTTTACATTTTTGAAGTTTCAAATGAGTGAATGAAATCACATTAATTAGTAAGTGCTCTAAACCTGCCGAAAGAAAATAATTTTTCGGTAGGTTTAGGGCTTTTATTTTAATTTGGCTCTAAACCTGCGCATTTTTAATCATAAAATGCAAACGGTTGAAAACATTTGCTTCCGCCATATTGCTGTCGAAATCGAGAAACAGCAGATTTAATTCGGGATAAACTTCTTTTGCCCGTTTTTCTATTCCTTTGGAAATGATTTGATTAGCAATACAACCGAAAGGTTGTAAACTTACTACATTGTTTACGCCCATTTGCGCGAAGTGTGCAAATTCGCCCGCTATAAGCCAGCCTTCGCCAAAATTGGCATTCAAATTTATCATTTCGGAAGCGTGTTTGGCGATAATGTGCGGATTTTCAGTGCGATTGATGTACGGAAATGCCGAAGCCTTGTTTTCAACTTTGCGAATAATGCTGAACAATAATTTTTCTGCCAAATTGACAAACGGCTGAGTGAAAGCGGGATTTTCTTTGATATTTCCGACTTTTTGTGCAATGCGGTTGGCAAAAGCACGCGTAAAAAACTCGCTAAACGGCGGAATAACCGGCTCAACGCCTTGTTCCAAAAGCCAATTCACGATATTTCCGTTGCCGAAATGATTGTATTTTACATAAACTTCGCCCACAATACC
>Ga0131853_10011972_pt1 | contig 15873 bp, 8 predicted proteins | sample TergutLab28metaG_FD_92764 | JGI IMG/M metagenome (GOLD analysis project Ga0131853, IMG submission 92764) | Labiotermes labralis P1 segment gut microbial communities from Petit-Saut dam, French Guiana - Lab288 P1 (version 2) (version 2) | ecosystem: Host-associated > Arthropoda: Insects >...
AACTGGTTTGCAGCTAGTCAAGAAATTCCCCGCATTTCACGGAACCCGAAGGTTCATTACCGCACTCACAAGCGTCCGCCACCTGTCTCTATCCTGGGCCAGCCCAATCCAGTCCATATACATTTTATAAAGGTATTGTACCCTTTCTGTTTTTTTCGAGTTACTAGACACGAGACCATCCTATGACGGGTTGCCATAACAGACATGTGCCAATTCACGCCACATTCATCGTTTATTATAGCTTCATGATAACTTATAAACCGCCCAAGTTAATGTTATTACGTTATTGTATTTTGAACACACCTGAAGGCCCTCGAAACTTAAGAGTAAGGATTTTTAATTCCCCCTTCAGTTTTTACAAGTACTTTCATATTTACCAAGCTCAACTGGTTTCTATAAATGATGCAATTAAGCAACAACAAACCAATAAATGCAAAGATACTGATCACTGCTACATGACTAAAAAAATGTTTGTATATCGTAAAGAATTGTACTGGATCATGGGCCGAAAATCGCAGTTATCACTGGAAAATAAGCTACTCATATACAAACAATCGTGAAACCTATCTGGACCTATGGTGTACATTGTGGGGATCAGCGTTAAACTCTAACACAGAAATCCTGGAAAGATTCCAGTCGAAATTGTTACGGATAATTACGGACGCACCGTGGTTTGTGCCGAATGCGTTGATAATAAGTGACAAGTGTTGTCTGTTGGACAAGAAGTGCGTGACTACAGTGTTACCTACCGACAAAGGCTTAACGATCACCCCCAACAACCTGGCAAAATCTCTATTTCAAAGTCCAAATTACAATCGCAGGCTTAAGCGGTATTACCCTGCAGATCTAGCAATTAGATTTAACTGATAATCTGCAACTCCCCCCCCCCCACCCCGAGACCATACCCTATCATTTGTGATTGCGCTTAAATAGGAGATGTATCACTGTGTGTATTTCCTACATGCCATGAATAGTGATTGTCAATACGATTGCTGAATGTCTTCGGACAGATTGCAACATTCTGGGGGATAATAATGATATTAAAAAAATATCGTTAAGTCTTAAGCCCGTACACGCAACAGCCCACTGATCATGAGAACCGGCAAACTTGACAGACGTGATTTGACGTCACGAAACAGCAGCACGTGTTATGTGATGTCGCAAACCAGAAACAATTCAACAAAGTCTGACTCACTCAGCGCGTTATTCACTTGCGGGTTTATACGCAAGACGACGTCTTTGAGGGTAGATAAGAGTTGCTACGTAGAATGACGCACTCTTAATTTCGAGAAACACACGATATTCTGTCAACTACAGCAATTCGATTAAGTAGGAAAAAATATATAGAATTCTTATTATCCGGATACAACACCAGGCGGCAATCGCATCGCAGGCTTCCTGCTTGTTATCGTCAGTTCCAATGAAACTTGTTTACGTAAAAAAACACCAATTATAAGCAGCATAACAGGCTTCCAGCGTCACATAATCACTGTTATATTTTCAAAAAACCTTAGTTACTTGACATTGTCAAAAATATTTCCTCAACACCTGAATAAAATGTATTGTTAATTTCAGATGCGCGACCCAGATATCGATTTCGTATATCAACCCATATATCGATTTCGTATATCAATCAAAGTCTATCGTAACTACAAAAGCCAGTGGCAAGACGTCACTGCCTTGTATCAATACAGGATACCCCAGTCTTAAAACAGGTGTGACGTCACTCAGAAACGAAGCTGTATCCCAAATATGAAAACTGGCTGCTGTGTCGTCAAATGTGTTTTACTTTCACACAAAGAAAGGGAAGTGTACATAACAGGTAGATGTACATTTATAATCTATAATGACTTGCACTTTATAGCTGATTAGAATGATGAACTCGTGCCTAGAAAATTTTACAATGGAATCTTAATATGACTCTGAACTTTTCACTAATTGCAATTTGTTGCATATTATTGTTATGGGCTTCTTTCCTATTATTATTATTATTATTATTAATGCAATTATCGTCATTACCATCTTTTGGAAAAAAACTTATTATCTAGCTCCACATGCTGCGTTAAAAGTTTTAGAATAACATTAGAGCCCCGTGCCGTTGATTTTTTAATTATGGAATTATAAACAATTTTATAAGTACATTGTTGATATAGTTATAATCTCCATACCAAACTCCATAGGCCAAAATGTATGCTTAACTTTTCATTCGCCTTCTTCATTAAACCAAAAGACAAATTCAGATTTCGTACATTTGCCAATTTTACACTTAAAAATGAAATGAATTATCAACATTTTTAAATATTTTTCTAATATATGTTCCCGTTTCTCCTGCCAGCGTCTTGCATCAAGTGACGCTTGTCTGCATTTTTTTTTATTACGATTCACGTCGGAAATCAGAAGACAGGAGGTTCTACTAGTATAATCTTCTGACAAATTTCAGTCGACAGCTTTAGTAGCTGAATGAAGAAACAAAATTACAGATTTTTAAGATACACGAACGCATTATTATCATTAGGATTAGTGGTTGAATTATGATAAGTTTTATATTGGAGTGTCAAATGTCATTACATGTCTACGCATGCAGAACTAACGCAGGCCGCAGGCAATGTGCATGAAGTGACGCATAATGTGTTCTCAGTCGGGTGGAAGAGTCGGAAGCTCCTCCCGTCAAGTCAGGCTGACGCGTAACGTAAAAGTTAGATTTGTGCGGGCGCTATCAAAAACTTCTTGTCAAACAGTGTAGATTGTTAGAGCTGACCTTTCTGCTGAGGTATGCCAAGTAACAGCCATCTTTCTCCGAAGTGACGCAAACGGGTTTATCAGGAAAGATGTGTGATAGGTCATGAAGTTCAAACAAGTCACAAGGTGGTACCTGAAAAAAAAAACGAAACATTAAAAGTAAGGACGCATACAGTAACCAGCAGCAGTGAACTGATTAACGTAATGAAAAAGAGCCTTTCTTGTAAAACTAATAGTCTTTCAGCTTGTCAAGGAATTCAAGCCTTTTGATAATGGAACTCAAAGAATCTTTACCGCATTCACGTAATCGGGTCGTTACTTTCTAGAAGTTCACCAAACAAATTTTTTAGATTTCTTAGGGGCGGTAACACAATTGCGAAACTCGTCCTTTAGCTTCGACATGTCCGTTCGTCCGTTTGTCCCACGTATATCCGTTTGTCCGTCTGCCCGTCCGTATATAACAGCACGGCTCCCACTGGGCGTATTTTCGTGAAATTTTGTAGAAGGCTTTTATGAAAATCTTTCGAAAAATTCCAAATTGGGTTAAATTATGACAAATATTTCGGGCACATTACATTAAAACACAATTACGTTTTATTATTGCCGGTACCATAATTTTGCTAAAAGCACTTATGTGCAACATGAAATATTTTTATATTGACAGTGACACGCAGCTCAACAAAACGAGGATGCTTTTCCTTTGCAACAATGGTTATTCGTTAACGCCACAATGTTACTTTATATGTAGTTTGACTACCTCTTTCATATTTTTGACATAATTCCCATATTATGCGCAATTTTGACGAAACGATTTAACAGGACGATTAAACGGTCGGTCGCGAGTGGTTTTGAAGGATTTATCCCTCTGTCCGTCCGTCCGTCCGTCCGTCCGTCGTTCCTCCATTTCAACTTGCGAACAACTTCTAGGATTATGGTAACATTTTGTACGAAAATTATACTAGTGTATAGCATCGGAAACGTTTAAATCTTTATGAACATTAATAAAAACTTCTTTTGATTCTGATGTTTATTGGACCGTGCATCATTGTGATAGCTAAAGAATAAAAAACCAACTAGATGTCACTTGCTATTTTTATTTTACTTCTTAGAGACTCAACATGTTTCGGGCATTAATATGCCCGAAACATGTTGAGTCTCTAAGAAGTAAAATAAAAATTGCAAGTGACATCTAGTTAGTTTTTTATTCATGAGCTTCTTTTGATTATTGGCCTCTTTGTTATCTCTTTTAGTATGACAAAATTTTTATAGGCGTAGGTCTTAAGCCGCTTGATTGCTGGGATCGCGGGTTCGAGACCCACTGAAGTCATGGCTCTCTGCGACGAGCTGATCAACCATTCAGAGGAATCTCGCGCGCTCACGCGCACGTGTGTGTGTTTTCAAATTTGTGGGTTTATAAATCTCAAACAGACGCCCTAGGCCCGAGCTGGGCTGTTGCGCTTCAGGAAAAACGTGTATACGAAGAAGCATGGTACTCATCCAATAAAGTACCTACGTAACATAGGGAAATACGTCTAGGTGTGTAATCTTATCTTAAATTTAGTGACAGAGACAATAAACTGTATATGATCTAGCAATTTTATAGAGCAAGAGAAAATTGTCTATCTAATCAGCCAATCATAAAAAGACGGGCATTCTTATTGCAGAATACTCATAAATAATTACGCAATCAATATAACTTCATGGTAACACAGACAATAATTTCAGCGTCGTCATTCTTGGAAACATAATATCAGAGATAATATACCTCTATTTTAAGTGTTTCTTATGTGTTTAGAACATAACCGAAAGTGCCACTGACCGACAAAACTTACTGTCACTGCTATAGTTCGTAAATACAAGCACACTTTTATACATAGTTGACTGTCATTATTGGTGTAGTAAAAGGAAAGATCACTTGTGTCTGACTAGAACCAGGCTAAGGTCAGGGGAGTCATGAGGTTTTCCCAGGTTAAGTTACCAAAGGTGGTGAAGACAAAAGAAGCAAAACGTGTAGAGGATAGAATGAATTATTTGCCTAATATGCTGATTTCTCAGTTTTCTAGATTACACACAAAACTGTACAAGTTATTCACGACTGAACACTGGCGTGCGAAAGATTACACAGAATGTATTTAAAATGCTTGGACAAACTTCAAGGGCGAGTATTTCGCATCAAAATTTACAAACAAAAAAAAATCATATAAACAACCATCCGGAAATGACGGATTTCTGAGTTGAATTAAAAGGCTATATTCAACATAAAGACCTCACCTATGTAACATTTTACTTAAAACTGATAAAAATTTATAGTACACGTTCCAATTTTAATAAATATTGTGACATTATTCTTTGTCAAGTCACAACTTTCAACAAATGTTCAAAATATCCTCCAACTGAATCAATGCACTCATGGACACGTTCGATAATTGACTGTAGCACAACTTACATTAGTCCCAGGGCGGTTGCGAATGGTTTGATAGGCATAAAACATGTGTTAGTCGAGTGTCTTTCCATTTTCAATTATAGCTGAACACATTATGTATTTTAAGTGTCCCCACACTTAAAAAACTAAAGGAATGAGGTCAACAGATTTCGGTCTGTACCTCGAAAACTAGGTGTATGAGGACCTTCCTTCTTCGGTGTGGGAAAATCAGTTCTGATACTTGTACAAACATTTGATATGGAACCAGTTCAGTTAAACTTACACTTTAGTCTCTAAATTTTCCCGAATTTATTCGTGGAAATTTCTAACTCAGAAGTAGCGAGCGAATGGATGGTTGTTTGCTTCCATCTTGTTAAGTTTCAGTGATGTTTCGAGTTGATGACGTTTAACGATCTGTTTTAAGGAAATGACTTCACTTTGTCGGTGAAAAGCGCTACATATTCCACCACTTGTCCAAACAAATTGTATCATCACGCATCGCTGCCTCCGAGCGGCTGACCGAAGAGAAGAATCGAAGATGACAGTGGAAGACAGTGACACCAAACTGTCTACATGCAAGATAAACAAAGCTTTCGCACTGGAAGGATTATAAAACTGTAGCTGTCATTATTAATTTGAGCAATTAGACATTGACGCTTTAAACGGTTTATTTTTCTTGCTAGGGTAAAGCAACCCCATTACAAGCCTGGACAGCCCTAAGGGTTCCAGGAGGTTAAGGCTCCCAGATTTCAAGACAATCGGCACTTGAGGTTGTAAGGTTGTCAGCCCTAAGCACCGGCCTTCTTTAAAGCGATCCCGTTACAGGCCCGGTGTGGCCCAGAGGGTGGGTAGAGGTATAGCTCTACTCTTCCATGACCGCGGCACTAGAAGGGGGTGAGTGGTCAGCAGCACGTACCAGCTGCACTTTACCCCCAGGAAAGACCCAGTACCCATTTTACAGGAGGCTGGGTGGGTCCCAGGGCCGGTCTGGACGGGCGGAAAATCTCGTCCCCACCGGAATTCGATCCCGAACCGTCCAGCCCTTTGTCAATCGTTATACCGACTGAGCTACCCGGCCCACACAGGCCGTCTTTACTCCCATGAAATATTCCTCATACTCACTTCTGTTAGAGGCTGAGTCAAGCCCACGGTCATAGAGCGGCCGGAAGGATTATATCAATGAAAAACTTCAATGAAACTATCGGGAATCGAACCCGCGACCTTCCAGTTTGTAGCGCAGTGGCTCAAACAACTGCGCCAACGCGTGTCCTCATTTTTCTAACTAGGGTGACAAATTTATGTCTAATGGTTAAAAGAACAGGAATTTGGATTCAAACGATTGTCTCTTTTGTTCGGAATCTCATTTTATGGCCCCAATGTGTAATAAATTATCTTTGATATTTGAATAGAAAACAGTATGAGGACTTGATTCCATCTGTGGGAAACCAGCCGCGGCGTGGTCCAAGAACTTAACCGGATACAACAAGCACGTAACAGAATGGCAAAACGCATTTTCTTAGCTCGCCAGCAGCCTCATTTTTCGACATAATCTCTCGCGAATCTTGAAACTAGATCTAATGTAGGTCATACAATTATCTTGTAACATAATTGCAGTTAATGTTGATTATTTGCGAATGGAGCAAAAATAATGCATTCTAATTTAACGACTGTTCACTGAGTGAATAATTCCGTATATTACGCAAAGATGTATTTTGTACATATCACCTGATATTATCAAAACCTTTAATACAAAGTCGATAATATTGGCCAATAGAACACCGTCAGTAACATTTGAGTCACCCCACGAGATTACAGAATATCATGAACTGAAGATTATATTTATTACTTTATTGTCTAAGATTCATTGAACCATTGGGTTTTTTTTATAGTAACTACGATACCGGCTGGACGACTGGGAGGATCGGAGTTGCGGGGTCAAGGATGTTTCTCGTCTCAAAATTATTTCGACCAGTTCTGGACTCCGCCAACCATACTACCTAATGTGTACTGAACCGGGGGATAAAGTTTAGATAGTTTCATGAAAATAAAAGTAAAATCAACTTAATAATAATAATAATAATAATAATAATGTCGAATTAACAATTTTTCCAAAGTATTAAAGCGACCGACGCGTTAAACTGACTACTAGCCCACATTGAATGTCCACATTCTGAAAGCATGGAAACTATTCCTCCACCACCCACAGCTAATCATAGCGGCTGTTTAATTAAGCACAGGGAAATAGTTTCTTTGTAACCTCGCCGAATGATAAGAACAAAAGTAATCGCTACGTCAGCAATAGTATGAATATACTAACAACTGATTCGCGACATTTTTTCTGACGTGTGCCCCACAGGCATCTTTTTCGAATCACAGCCAGATCACCAAATATTCTTATTGAGGTTTCTCGTAAATTTCCTCAGTCTCCCAGTCAAATCCCACAGTAGCGGGTCAAATAAAGCTACGAATTTTCGCTCACAAGTTTTCTAAGTTGTTATTCTTTACGATTCGATTATTCAACACTATCTATTCCTAATCTTACACACTGCCAGCATCGTTAAATAAACGTCAAATAAGGACTTACAGCAATATCTTTTTCCGAAACGTTTGGTCTATGAGGACCATTCACTTCAATATTATGGAGGGAAACGACCGTACTGGAAACCGGCACCAAGTTCTCTTCATTGTGACCTCCACCAGTACCAAGAACAGCAGAGCCGCCAGGTCTTCCACCAGTAACAGCCTCACCGGAGGTTTCAGATCCCTCACGGTTAGGGACAGCGAGGGTCTTCCCCAGCTCCTCCAAGTGTTTCTCACGTGCGTTGTTGTTCATTTCTTTCAACATCCGAGTTACCATCTCTCTGTTCTCTGCGGGAACAATCGAGTGGTTCTCATACAACACGACCTGGATCTGAAGTAAGGAAGCAGAGGCAGGGTGCTTATAGACGCTACTTAAAGTACCACAATTCAAAAAGTTTCAGAAATCGCATATCTAACACTATGGACAAAATTTATTTTTGAGAAGCTAGTATCCGCCCAGCTACTGAAGAAACTCTATACTTGCTATTGAACACAAAAGTTCATACTGGCTTCACAAGATTCCGCCACGATCGAGGAAATGGGGTTTGACACCAGGCAGTAGTAAAGTTTTATTGTTTTATCCGAAACGTCCTCACGGTGTGGTGCTGAATGACGCACAGTGGCAACTTTACATTTTGTTGGTATTTATCTTGAGACTATTATTAAATATTCTCTGTAAAACTCTATTTTTAAAGATCCATTTTAACGGTATTTTCCAACTTACAGCAACGTTTGCAAACTTTATCTTCCCGGATGTTCTATTACCAAATTCCCATAAGATCCCCGTGTCTTTCATGCCTGCATTATGTCCCACCCAACTCATACGTTTGCTGTTGTAAGGCAGGGCTGCCTAACATGCAGCCCTTGAGGAAAGAATTTGCCGTCCTAGAGAGATATAATATGATAGATCTACAAAATTTCACATGGCAACTTAACTTGCAAAAAAATATTTAGAAAATATAACTCATCATTTTTAGACAGAATTAGTCAACCAATCTTCTTTTTTTTTTTACCAAATTCAGTAAGGCATTGAAGCGCGCTTTTTTTTTTTTGTACTTTAGATGCCGGACTGCTGGCTAGAAGTCAGTACTCGGAAGGTCCTGCGACCGGCCACCTCGACACAGATTTTTCTTGGTTTCTCTGTGCCTAAAATCAAATGCTGAGTTGGTTCCCAAGATTCCAAGTTGCCACTACATGCTTCTCATGTAGCCCTCCCGACTTAAATGTATTAGTAACCATTTTCATGTTTTGTTTACATGTAAAATAACCACTGCCACCGGGTGACAACCCAATTGCAGTAAATAAATATTATTATTACTTTTAGCGTAAGTTTTTTTTTGTGTGTGTAAATAACAGCCTACTAATTTTAGAGACGGCATCCCGCTGGATTTTTAAGACCTTCAAAATAGTCCGTCATAAATTTATAGCTGTTATAGTCTCTAGGGCTACGGTTCGAATCCAGATTTTGTGTTTATAATTTAAATTGTATTTCAAGCTTTTACTAAGTAGTGAAATGTCATCGGTGGGAAAAGCAATGTCAGCTACATTGATGACACGAGGATAAAATTGTCCATTTCTTCCGGTTTTTCAGGATTTAAGATGGACTGTTTTGAAAAACTTTATAGTTAATCCAATCACTCCTCCCCCATTTTTCGATATACGTACACACACGTGCGGCCCTCAGGCGAGTCATTAACGAATTATGTGGCCCTCTTGAATGTTGAAGTTGGCCAGGCCTGTTGCTAGGTATCGTGTAATATTATTAACGATGTTCAGATCAAGGCGAATGAAGTAGGTGGGGCTTGTTAAACACCTTGCAGCGATGATACCTACGTGCCCGAAATTTTAATCGAAAACCTGAAAGCGAAGATTCATTTCTGAATCAATCTTAAAGTGGGATAACAATAGTATGATGGACCTGAAAGAAACAGGATAAAATTTAGATTAATCTGGCTTTGGATAGGTATCAGTGGCGGCTCTTTTAATTCATAATTATACTCCCGCTTTTGATTCAAAGTGTTTTTTTTTTAATTTTCTGAGCGAATCTCAGCCTCTCAAGACGTTGCTGTTGCTGCTAACTTGGGGTCTTGACATGGACAGCCGCAGCGTTTGGCACTGTTCCTCCAGCATCACGTTGGCCCGGTCGAGTCTCGTGTCCCCACTCTCCGTCATCAATTCTAGCATCGAGAGGTCTCCGCCACGACTGCACACCAGGTCCACCGGGTCAGTAACACCTGAGTACGTGTTTGGTGGATTCGCCAGCACCGCCACAACGTTCTGTAGAAGCAAGCTGTCTGATGGAACATTCACAAACCTCTCGGCGCGTACCTCTGTGTGTGTCACGCCCAGATGACGTAGATACTCATCATATTCTTCCTTCCTGTCACAGGATGAAAACTGTTTCAATCAGTCGTACGTTATGAAGTCTGGAATATGACGTCGTTTATCCTGGTACAAAATGTAATCCACGGACTGTGATACCACAAGACAACATAGCGATTCACTGCCGATATTAGTAGAAGTTTTCCTTACAATGAACACTTCATTCAATTGGATCACAAAATAATCAGTAAAATAAGAAGTGTCTTTCTTCTCTGTCGCAAGCTGAAGACAATCACAGGGTGAAAGAGTGACTGATAACAAGAACATTTTGATTGACATTTTAAAAAGTGCAAATGTGAAAACGCCCAGCACAAATTTGTAAATACACAACACTCACCCACGGTCCAGTTTACATCATACTATAGTTTCAAAAATTTTTAGACCTCCCCGATTTCCAACCTGTATTATCAAAATGTGGAGATGTTGATCAAAGCAATTAAAACCATTATTATAATTATCGCGTTTCTCAGTCCCAGTGAGAGACAACAGATCCTTCTGCCCTACTAATTTGAGTACATAACTCGCTAATCTTTCACGCAAGGACGAAGAACAGATTCAGTGACCGAAATGTTTTACCATTTTTGGATATTTCTCATGAACCAAGTGAGAGAACGGACATAGCCCTAAGTAAAATACACAATCAGAACACTTGAACTTGAAAAGAATGCAATGTTTAAATCCAAGATATTCATAGAGGCTTCCTCACCTGTCTCCCGCGCCAAAGGCGATCAAAGTGTTGATCTTCTCATTTTCCGACAGGACGTTAGCAAGATACGCCGTTGTGCGGGGAGAAATTATATGGGTCTGAACTACAGTTCCCCTGAGATCTAGACTGCGTAATATTTGGCACATGACAGCTGGACCCAAACAGAATGCTCTGTCCTGTAAGCACAGTAGTAAATATATACATATATGTAACTGCTGGAGTAAGAGCATTAGGACTCTATTGCTTGTCGCGTGCCCTTACGTCAGTACTTCTTAGCGTTTATATTACAAAACACTTTGAAACTTACGAAATTTCACAGTTTTACTACGGGAATATTAATATTACAGTCATCTAAGACTGACAACGTGTAGTTTGGTTAATAGGGACCAACGCTGTTAAAGAGTCCGCTGCCTCTATATTCAAGTTACCTTGAATGTTAAGGCAGGGGTCTCGTCCGAGAGGGTGCTGCATGTCTTAGAAACTACACAATGTTATTCCAGAAGGAAGTAATATTTGAATCATTGTACACAGAGATTTTAACACCGAGAACGAAGATTTCTGTAAAACATTTCCGATACACAACTGTAAATTGCTTTATTTTCTTCTGTTTTGTTAAGAATGAAGAGGGTTACTCCAGTTAGAAGTACATGTTTTCCTAATTTTTGTTTGTGATTTTTACCTCTTTCTTTGGATTCTTATGCTTATTGGACCGTGCATCATCTTGATAGTTGAATAAATAGAGACCAACTTGATGTCACTTGCTCTATTATTTCATTATTTACTGCTCAACATGTTTCGGATGTTAATACATCTATCCTCAGGAGCTTGCGACTTATTTGATGAGTTATTGCATGGTTTGTATTGTTCTGGTTCGATGTGTGTTGGTGTTACGTTGTGGTTTGGCTGGGGTGGTATGGTATCCGTATGCAGGCTGAAGCCTGCATACGGATACCACACCACCACAATGCAACACCAACACACACCGAACCAGAACAATACAACCCATGCAATAACTCATCAAATAAGTCGCAAGCTCCTGAGGATAGATGTATTAACATCCGAAACATGTTGAGCAGTAAATAATGAAATAATAAAGCAAGTGACATCAAGTTGGTCTCTCATTATTCATCTTTCTTTGGCTTTTGATGTTTATTTCATGCAGATAAAAATCAATGCCACCAAACTGATCATGTTGTATCTTCTACTGTCAGAAATTTCTTCTTGCGTAAAAAAAATTAACTCCCTTACTGTGTGACCAGCCAAATGCATGGTTAATAACAAAGTCCGCAGCTTAAAGCAAGGGGATATGATAATATAGGTGTTGGTGGGGAAAATCACACACTTCAAAGGAAGATGAGAAAGAGTACAGAAATAAATCGGAATGATAAATAGTGGGGAAAACCGAGGTTCTCGGAGAGAAATCTTAACCACTGCCGCAGCGTCAATCGTGAAATTTAAGCGAGTCACGTGTGACTGATCACGAGGCTCCGTCTCGAGCAGCCGACCAACAAGCAGGCCGATCTGGTCAGCCTAATGTGTCCTTCCACTTTGTCCTACACTCAATACATAAAAACAAGTTTTATATAAACGTTGCGTCCCTTAGTGAGCTGTCAGTTTTGTGTCCTGCACTATCACAGTGGAAAGCCACCAGTCATAATACTGACAAATCTCCACCCAAGCTTTATATTACACGCAGCATCACGAGACAATACATCGGCTACTGCTATCAACATCTTCATTTTTGGACGTCTAAAACTAACTGAGATATGAAGTTGTCATATCCATGTGAAGCCGTTCAGTCTGGTACAAATTTACTGACAATGTAGAAGAAAGGGATGTCTTTAAGATCAAGGTCAAGCCTCTACCCTGAAAATGGAAGCATGATTTTCCTCCAATTCTTTGATAAATTTCTAACAGACTGTGCGTGGTCATGTCACAGACGAGTGTGTTATTCAGATAACTTTAATCGAAAATCGTGGAACATTCTTGGGGAAAGACACGTTTCTGTAGACAGGCGTATGCCTTCCTTGATGTCTACTAAATTTTGGGGTAGTATTTATTCAATCGGTGTTACAACACCAGGGGAAGAGCTACGGAGGGGAGGCGAGTGTTGGGTCTGCTTCAGTCGGCAGAGTCCAAAGGACGAGAAAATAGGCAGCAAAATGAAATCTTTAAGTAAAAAAAATTGTTTTCTGCGCTCAATGATATTTCAAAATGCTAAACTAAGTAAGAGGAAATTCAATAACTGTGATTTTTTTAGTGTCCGAATTCCTCTTAAGGGTGGCCGTCGTGATTACTCGCTCCGGGCTTCAAAACGCCAAATCTACCACACTGTATGGCACAAAATATAAATAATTCCTTTTAAGTTAGAACCCGTGTGTTTACCGACATAACACGAAATTCCATGACTTCATAAAACAACATTTAGCACTGCTAAATTCTTCATGACGAAGATATGCACAGTAAGCAGGTCTGCGAGTATGGAAACTGGCAGACAAGAAACATAAATAAGTAAGTGTGACAAGATATATTAGCATGCAGATTCTAAGCGACTCTAACACAAACGTAATTACTTTACTGCACGCTAATAACTGTGGCTAAATTACAAGTAATAAATTATCACGTGGTAATTGCTGACGGAAGTTAAAAATATACTCCTTCCTTAACAGCTCTGGCATTCCTCTCTTGTACATTTTTAATATCTCTAAAAATTCATGGCTTACAAAAGCGGCACTGAATGAATTATGTGCTTTTCTTTTCTTTATACAGCTTCTTTCGAAGTAGGCTGGCTTAACTTGAGGGGTGAAAATGCTGCTCCGATATTTTGCTACCTAAAAACCTTTTTTTTGGCTACTAAACTGAAGAGGAGCATATAAAAATAGAAATATTTTCTAAATGACCACGTGGGTGTTGTAAAGACAGAAAAAGTGAAAAACATGCATTTTACGGGAAGAAGAATGAAAGAAACTTAATACCTTGGTTCGTGTGTGTCTGTTTCGCAATGTTACTGGCCCAGTTGCGCAAGTTACCCACAACTTTTACTCGAAATGTGTGCAAAAATACGTGCACCCATCTTACCATTTTCCGATTTTAATCAAAATGATAAATGTACAATAAAATTTACTGAAATTTCCAACGTAAAATTTCATACAATATTTTGTATAGCGTTGCTACTCATAGATAATACTTTAGCTACACAATTTGAGACTGCAATACCGACAGAAATATAGGTATCACACGAGTGCTTCATAGCAAAAGATGAGTTTCTGCAATCACTGCTACCTAACGCAAACGTAACAGTAGCTTATACATGCAGAGAAAATAATAAAAAAATTATTTACTTTAAACAATAAAACTACAAACCAGAAATTTCATAGTTATTATGATGTGAATTTCAAATCCTACACTAAGAGTATAATTTAATTAATTATTTCATTCAGCTTCACATTTGTGAGAACGCAAGTTTCTCTGATATTTAAAAATCAGACTTTAATATTTTGAATTAAACTCATGTTGATTACATAATGGGTCCAGTTATCGAGCACTGTTAAAAGTAATTCTGGACCACATTCGCCTGCGTGTTTTTAATTTTATGACGAATGATAATGTCGCAACGCAGAATACCGTATGTCGTAAAATCTGGTTCGTTCACCATACGTGAAAATTGTCACGACCATCTGTTTTTATCAGCAAGTACCTGGAGTACAATGTAGTATGCTCGTACAAGGTTCGATTGTGCGAGGTCTGGTAGTTGTGTAGGATGATACGTAACGAAATAGGGACACAGGTCGTCACGCGTGTAGTTCAGTACGTCAAGGTTCCGCCGTTTCGACTCCAAGGGCTTCAGTCCAGCCTTTTCCAAAAGTCGTAGAACCTCTTCGGTGCTGCGTATACAAATTACAATAATAAAACTATAAAACATATTTGATGCAAAATTCTGTAAACACAATACGATAATATTATCTCATTTCTGCCGTCTTTATTTCATTAACTCCTTATGCATGGTAAAAATGTATTTTTTGCAAATCGGTCAATTTTTTGTTCTTCTGTAGGCCACAGGGGCACAGAGGGGAGCGGAAATTAACTAAACACTCTTTGAATCTAGGCACTGAATGCAATTAAGTAGACAGGGCCACGTCTCCGAAGCTTTAACCGCAGTGAATATGTGGAGTCTACCCTGCAAATAATAGGAGGCTGAATTAATTTCATTTTGTACATAAACTGCTAAACATTTGTAATTAAACTAGACAACAGTTTACGTCTGAGCAGTTAATGTGACTCGCGTTGCACATGTTTTATTAGAAATTATGTTCAGATTTATAATGGTATTTTGTCAACTAACACCGTTGTCAATGTTTTGTACTTAGGTCCATTTTAGTACATCAAAGTTTAAAAAAAATTAAAATTTTTGAATGTGTTTAGTTTATTACAGTTAGACCAGTACGTTTCAATTGGTGGTACGCGGTGGTACTAGCGGTATGCTATCAGCATTGGTGGTAAGCGAAGAAATTTAGAGATTTTTTTAACAATAAAAATTTAGAAACATCAATTACATTTAAAAATCGTTTTAAGTGTGTTGAAAAATCTTTTAATTGTGTACCAAGATACTAATTACTTGTTCGAATATAAATAGAGTCTCTCCTCCGTCGCGTTATTGATTTAAATAAGAAAAGTATTATCTGCAAATTTGAGGTTTCCACATCAAAATATCCTCGAAGACCATTATCCCGAAAGAAAGCATTAATATTTGGGGCACCTAGTGGTACATGAACATGCTTTTTATTGTGACATTTGTACGTGTACATGTTTTGTATTGTGACAGTGGTATGTGTAAATGTATTGTCTTGTGACAGTGGTCCTTGCACATGTTTTGTAATGTGACAGTGATACGTGTACATGTTTTGTAATGTGACAGTGGTATGTGTACATGTTTTGTATTGTGACAGTGGTATGTGTAAATGTATTGTCTTGTGACAGTGGTACTTGCACATGTTTTGTAATGTGACAGTGGTATGTGCACATGTTTTGTATTGTGACAGTGGTA
>Ga0131853_10011973_pt1 | contig 15871 bp, 11 predicted proteins | sample TergutLab28metaG_FD_92764 | JGI IMG/M metagenome (GOLD analysis project Ga0131853, IMG submission 92764) | Labiotermes labralis P1 segment gut microbial communities from Petit-Saut dam, French Guiana - Lab288 P1 (version 2) (version 2) | ecosystem: Host-associated > Arthropoda: Insects >...
AGGTGCCAGCGATAGGAGGCGAGGGGAGTAAAAGCGGATAGAATGCAATAAGCAACTTGCTCGAAAGTTTAATACATGTAAGCATTTTGAGTATTGAAATCGATTATTTATAAATCAAGGGGGTTTTTATTTTTTATGATACAGAAGATTGCGGGGCGGGTTCGTCGGTGTATTGACGATTATAATATGATAGAGGAAGGAGAAACTGTGGCAGTGGGGGTCTCGGGTGGGAAAGACTCGCTTACGCTTCTTCACGCGCTGGCTACCATACAGAAATATCATCCCAAGCGATTTAAGCTTCACGTTGTCACGTTATCTATGGGGCTTGATGGTATGGACTTTTCGCCTATAGAAACCTTGTGCAATGATCTTGAAATACCATTTACATTAAAAGAAACGCAAGCGGGGCGTATAATATTTGATGAGCGCAAAGAGAAAAATCCGTGCTCCCTCTGTGCGAAAATACGCCGTGGTGCGCTTGGTACTCTGCTGATTGAACTGGGCATAAAGAAAATCGCGCTTGCACATCATTATGATGACGCAGTTGAAACATTCCTGCTCTCACTATTATATGAAGGACGAATGCATTGCTTTCAGCCTGTCACATATCTCAGTCAAACAGATATTACTCAAATTCGCCCAATGCTGTATGTCGAAGAAAAAGCTGTAATAAACTATGCATCGGCGGAAAAGTTGGCGATAGTTCAAAATACCTGCCCGATGAATGGCGAAAGCAAGCGGGAAGAAATAAAAACACTTATCAAGACGATGAACGCAGATTATCCCGACTTGAAAAGCAAGATATTTGGAGCGATGAAGCGTCTGCCGCTTAATGGGTGGGGTGGTGAAGCTTTTTAGCGGATAGTTCAGGTTTTGTATAGAAAATAAGCTTTTACAACGAGTAGCAAAACTTTCTAAACCGGCGGTAAAGTTCTGCAACGAATGGTAATTTTAGCATTATAAGGGATGAAATTATTCAATGTTCAAAGTAGGTGCAAGTAGGTGCAAAATAGGCGGAATTGATGGTTAGTAGCGATAGAAAAACGTGAATCGTGATGATATGGTAATAATAGACAAAGAAAATATTGTCTTACAAATACTGCAACTGCAAGGTTTCATTTATGTGCTCTCTTTGTACATTAAAAAAATGTGAAAAATATATTAAATTTTTATTGAAATCAGTAGGAAATCATGGTAGTATGTGCAATATTATTTGTAACTATCCACCAGTGTGGATAGTTGCACTTATCAAGCAAAAGCTATACGGCAAAGTGCATAAATATGCACGAGGCGTGTAGTACGGCAAAACAGAACTAAATAAAAAAAGGAGGAAAAACAAAAAATGAAAAAAACTAAAATCTTAGCCCTGCTTCTCGCACTGGTCATGGTATTTGCACTCGTGGCTGCATGTGCGGACGACCCCGTAGAGGTTGATCGCGATCCTGTGGATCCGGTAGAACCCGTAGATCCGGTGGAGCCGGATGATCCCGATTCGGACGATCCCGATTCGGTGGAGCCTGTAGAACCGGCAGATCCGGTAGATGCCGTACGTGCAAACACACTTATTGTCGGATATAATGTTGCCGCACTTGGTGACTTTATATTTGGATTTAGTATTGGTGCGTACGACCAAACAATTTGGCGCCTTTTGCACGGTGATGTTGCCACGGTTATGGCAGACAACGCAGCCCTGCTTCAAATCAACAATACAGTAGTTCAAAGTCACGAAACAGAATATGATGATGCAGGTAACAAAACCTACACATTCACAATTAACCAAGGTCTTCAATGGTCAGATGGCGAAGCAATAACTGCGGAAGACTTTGCAGCGGCAGTTCTCTGGCATATGTCAGGTCAATGGATACAAGCCGGCGCAGGTCATTCTGCTACTCTATTCCCTGAGCTTCTTGGTGTAGAAGATTGGACAGGTGCGCCGGTAATGTCTGAGCAACCTGATGATTGGTACGACAATCAAGAGCAACCTGATGACTGGTATGACGATCAAGAAGAGCCTGAAGATTGGGACGAAGAAGAAGACGGCGAATGGGAACCGACAGCGTGGACACCCGACCCATACGAGCCAACTATGGTTGATTGGTACCATCCGAGCGAATATTTTGCAGGCGTTCAACTTATTGACACCTACACATTCTCGCTCACCATCGATGCAGAACATCTGCCATACTTCTTTGAACTGGATATGGTGCGCGTTGAACCGATTCCGTTGCATGTGTATCTACCCGGCGGCAGTGTTGTTTCAACACCCGAAGGTTCAAGATTTAGCGAAGACATCTCTGATGCTGCACACGAAATTGCAACAACATTCCGTTTTGCACCGTCTGTAGTAGCAGGTCCATACACATTCGTCAGCTTTGTTGACAATGTAGTAACAGTAGAAAGAAACCCACTGTTTGCCGGTGACTACATGGGCAGACAACCAACAATCGAATTTGTTCAGCAAATAGTTGTTTCTGAAGAAACTGACATCGACATGCTGTTCGCAGGCGAAATTGATTTGCTTCCTGACATACTCCAAGACGAAAAAATCATGCGTGTACTCGCAAACCCCGATTTCGCAGCACATGAATATCTCCGCTTTGGATACGGCGTTGTAAACTTCCAACACTACGGTACTCACCTGCCTGTGGCAGATGTCAATGTTCGTTGGGCGCTTGCACACGTTATGGATCGTCAAGCAGTTCTTGATGCAGTGCTCGGAGGCAGAGGCAGTCTTATAGATACAGAAGCATCACCGGGTCAATGGATGTGGCGTGCAAGAGGTGCAGAGCTTATGGCAGAAATGAGACCAATAGCACTTAACATCGAAGCAGCTAATGACTTCCTTGATGAAACCGTTTGGATATTCGAAGAAGATGGCACAACTCCTTTCGATCGTGAGCAAGCCAATGCACAAGGCACATATCTCCGTCATAACGCAGCAGGCGAGCCGCTCATCATCAGAAACGGCGCAGCAAGCGCACCTGTCGGTGAAGCTATCTACATTGAAACAGTTTCGAATGCAGCTATGGCAGGAATGCAGTTTACAAGCGAATTTGTAGATTGGGTAACTGTTGTAGGTCCTAACAGTAACGCCCCGTGGCTGATACCTCAAGAAGAAATGATATTCAGCACATTCTCAATGGGATGGGGATTCGGAGCAATCTTTGATCCGTTCCAGTATATGCACTCACAATTTAACGGCACAGCAGCCAACCCTGCGTTTTCAGACCCGATAATTGATGAAGCTACAGTTCGTATGCGTAACACCGCACCGGACGATTTGGAAGGCTTCCTTGATGGATGGTATGACTATGTGCTACGCTTTAACGAAATACTTCCGTCAATACCGCTTTACAACAATATGTGGATGGATCTCTACAATCCGAGAATCAGCGGTATGGAAAATATCACTGACGCCGCCGGAGCAGCCTCAGGCTGGGCAGGACAAATCACAAGATTGTCACTTGGCGGATAATGCAATCACAAAGATAACCTCTTACTTAGTAAATCTTGAAAGAGGTTACGCATAACAAAACCGTTAAATCGGGGGGAGGAAAAAATTCTCTCCCCGATTTCGGGTAATAAGAAAACACACCCCCATCATTGCGAGGAGCATAGCGACGAAGCAATCCGGCGCATAGTATTTTAAGTAACAGGGCAAGATTCAAAATTTGAAATTTTGGTTGCTTTGTCACTGCGTTCCTCGCAGTGACACTCGAGTGGGGAGAAAATGAAAAAATAAAAACAGGCAGGTGATTGCATTGCTTATAAAATTTATTATTAAGCGTATAATTATATTGATTCCGGTGCTGTTTGGCATCACTATATTACTCTTTATTATAGCACGTATAATGCCCGGAGACCCCGTAAGAATGATGATTAACCCGGCACTTCGACCTGAGTTGCAAGACGCAGCGGTTGCAGCGATGGAAACAAGGCTTGGATTAGACAGACCGATAGTTGAGCAATATTTTCGTTGGCTAGGTAACTTTCTGTTTGCGGGTGAATTCGGGTATTCTTCATTTTTTAACAGACCCGTTGCTGAAGTAATAGGCAGACCGCTTATGAATACCATAATACTCAATATTTGCGTAAATGTAGTATATTTGGCAATTGCGTTGCCTGTGGGAATAAAGATGGCTGTTAAACGCGGCTCATTATATGACAATGCATGGCAGATATTCTCCCTTTCGGTATTCTCATTGCCTGCATTTTTTCTTGCTCTCACACTTATATTTATTTTTGCGGTAAATCTTGGATGGTTCCCAATAGGAGGGATGCCTAACACGCTGTTTTATGAAGGATTTGACTTACTTTTACAGTGGGTGCGCCATTTAGCCTTGCCTGTTGCTACGCTTGTTATTATAAGTCTTGCAAGTGCTATTCGATACATACGAAATGCCATGATAGATGCTTTGGGACAAGACTATATACGCACAGCACGCAGTAAAGGCCTCAGCGAAAAAGTGGTCATCTACTCACATGCGTTTCGCAACGCTCTTATTCCGATTTCAACCATCATTGTCTTGACCTTGTTTGCGGTATTCGCAGGCTCTCCGATAACCGAGCAAGTCTTTTCATATAACGGAATAGGCAGGCTTTTAATTCAATCAATGATTGCGCGTGATAGAATGTTAATCATTGCATTGCTGACATTCTTTGCGATAGTCAATGTAGTTGCCGTACTTGTCGCTGACATAGTATACGGGCTCGTTGACCCGCGCGTTAAGTTGAAGTAGGGGGTGGAGAAATGTCAAACAATGATAGTGTAGGAAAAAGAGTTGGGAAATCTTTCCTAACCATGCTAAAGGCTTTAATATTTCCCGGCAAAGCAATAAGAGATGTTCTTGAAGAAGAAGCAATTCGTACTCCGACGAAAGCAATTTTTCATAGATTAATCCGAAATAAAATATTTATAATCGGCTTTGTAATGTTCTTTTCGGTAATTTTATTTTCGTTTGGTGGTTCTTTATTGTTTCCTCTTAACATATTCCATACAGAACTTACAAATTCAAACATACGCCCATCGCGAAATTTTCTGAATTATCCGCGTGAACTTGATGATTTGAATATTGTGAAAATATCATCAGGCGTATCTTTCAGCGTCGCCCTAACAGATGATGGTGATTTGCATGTCTGGGGAACAGAACCCAACATTGAGATGGACGGACTTGTAGAGCTTATACTCGATATTCCGCAGGAAGTTCAGGATGCACATATAATTGACTTTGCAGTAGGACTAAGATTCATTATAGCACTTGATGACGAAGGTGGCTTCCATGGATGGGGCCATGCCGCACATAATCAGACAACGTTGCCTGATGAGAGCGATATGATGATGAATCTATTTAACATGATGAACAATAAAATAGCAGTGGCGGCAGGATCAATGTGGTCTGCTGTACTCGGTGATGGTGGCGACCTGCATGTTTGGGGCAGCTTCCAGGCAGAGCAAAACTTCATGGTGCCGTTTGCTGCACAAGGCAGAATTGTTGACATAGCAGCCGGTGAAGTTAATATGATTCTGCTACTCGACAACGGCACAATTATGCCGATGGGTGTCAGAGGGACAGAGTTTTATGAAAATGTTCCACCGGAGTTGATGGACGGCTCTACACGTGTTGAGGAGGTTGTCGTAACCAACCGTAATGTACTTGCGCGTGATGAGCATGGGCATCTTCACCTTTGGGGAAGCGCGATAGACGGTCTGCACAGGTTCCCTGCAGGATTTGAGCCTGACGGTATAGTCGATATTGCGTCCGGACTCAGAAACTTTATCGCAGTCAAAGAAGACGGCGAGATAGTAGTCTGGGGTGCGGAAGACCTTGGACAATTCAGACTGCCGCGAGGTATTGAAAATGCCGGAGTAGTAAGGGTTTTTGGTGAGGCGTTTCAGTTCTATGCGATGGATGAGGATAACAACATAGTCGGTGCATGGGGCAACAGAGGGTACTTGTTTGGCTCAGACCAATGGGGTCGTGATATGTTCACAAGAGTTATGCATGGCGGACGTGTTTCACTGACGGTTGGTGTTGTTGCTGTTATAATTTCAACATTTATCGCCATCGTTGTAGGTCTGGCGAGCGGATTCTTGGGGAGCTGGGTTGACCATACATTGATGCGTGTTGCGGACGTTATTGAAGCGATTCCGTTTCTTCCTCTTGCCATTACATTTTCTCACATCATTGGTGAAGAAGTGAGCCAAACAACAAGAATGTATTTTATTATGCTAATTCTCGGCCTTATCAGTTGGACGGCTCTGGCAAGGCTGATACGTGCTCAAATCTTGCTTGAACGTGAGAAAGACTTTGTGCTCGCTGCTAAAGCACTCGGAATTAAACAACGTGTAATAATGTTTAAGCACATTTTACCCCATGTGTTCAACTTTGTTATTGTTAGCGTAACACTCCAATACGCAACATTTATACTGATGGAAGCTGCATTGAGCTTCCTTGGATTCGGACTTCAAGAGCCGAGTCCGTCGTGGGGTAACATACTCACAAGTGCAGAGGACACAATGGTTATCCAACACTTCTGGTGGCGTTGGATACTGCCCGGGCTTGTACTTGTTTGGGCGTGTTTGTCAATCAATATGATTGGTGACTCATTGCGTGAAGCAATGGATCCGAAAGCTGAAGAAAGGTAGGGGTGGATTATGAGTAAAATGTTAGAAATGAAGAATGTCCACTGTTACTTTAACACAAAAAAAGGACTTATAAGAGCCGTTGACGGAGTCAGTCTCAGTATGAGAGAGGGACAAACGCTTGGTGTTGTCGGTGAATCCGGTAGCGGTAAGAGTCAGACAGCACTGTCTATACTCAAACTTTTTGAAAAAAACCAAAAGATTTACGATGGTGAGGTTTGGTTTGATGGTGAAAAAGTCAGTGATTTTTCGGCTCAGAAGATGTATAAATTGCGAGGCAACAAGGTCTCTATGATATTCCAAGAACCGATGACATCGCTTAATCCCGTGTTCACTATAGGGAAACAAATAGGTGAAGTACTATTGCTTCACCAAGGCATGACAGGTGCACAGGCACGTCAACGTGCCATAGAGATGCTTGAGGCTGTAAAAATACCAAATGCAGATCAGCTTATCAAGCGTTATCCTCACCAACTCTCAGGCGGTATGCGGCAACGTGTAATGATTGCCATGGCGCTTGCCTGTAACCCAAAGCTTCTTATTGCAGACGAGCCGACAACTGCACTTGATGTCACAATTCAGGCACAGATTCTACGCCTTATGAATGACCTCAAACGTGACTTTAACACAGCGATTATGTTTATCACGCACGACTTAGGTGTTATAAACCAAATGGCTGATGTTGTTGCAGTAATGTATTGTGGACAGGTCGTTGAGGTTGCTCCGGTTGACCATATATTTAAGCCAATCACAGATTTTTCTCACCCGTATACAGAAGCGTTGCTTACATCGATCCCGATGCTTTCGGGAAATCAAGGAGACAGGCTTGACGCAATTCCCGGTTCTGTGCCACATCCTTTGGATTTGCCGAAAGGTTGTCGATTTGCACCGCGTTGCAAATATGCTACCGATAAATGCAGAGAAGAAATGCCGGATTTGAATGTTGTTTCCGGTGGTTCGGAAGACAGTGTTGAAGCTCAATCTGTTCGTTGCTTCTATCCTAAGAAAGGGGTGCGTAACAATGACTAAAACGACTGAAAGAAAAGCTTTAATGCGGCTTGAAAATGTCAAAATGCATTTTCCGCTCAGTAAAGAAAATCCTTTTTCTAAGGAGCGTCCGTCCGTCAAAGCTGTAGATGGTGTCACCATTGATGTGTATGAGGGCGAAACGCTTGGGCTTGTTGGTGAGAGTGGTTGTGGAAAAACAACTTTGGGTCGTGTAATGTTACAGCTTTATACTCAAACCGATGGCACAATCCGCTATGCGGGCATAACGATTAACGATTATTGCCCGAAATATGCGATGAAAGACGCAGCTAATATCGTAAAGGTGCGTGGAACACCTGAAGAAATTCTTGCGAAATTCTTAAATCAGGTAAAGTTGTGCGGCGGACTTTTGCTCCATGATAATTTGCAAGAACTTGCAAGTGCTGTTCGAGAAAATTTGCTTGCGATTAAAGAGGTAAACAAGATCCAAACAGCAATGCAGTTATTGGAAATTAAGCGAACCTCACATTTGGAGAGCGTTGAAATTTTGCAAACTTATCGTGATAGTGCTGAGAATCCGTCTGAAGATGAAGATAGTGAAGGAAAAACGATAAGCCTTTTGCCAAAAGGAGTAAGAGATAAAGTGAAAGGTCCTGATTTAGTTGTTAATACAAAAGCAGGCACCGTTCGTTCGGAAGCTACATCTCAAAAAGCTATAAAAAAACTTGGCGAAAAGATAGAAAGTCTTAATGTAGAACTTAAAAAAGCAGAGCTAATACGAGATAAAAAAGATGCAGCTATTGAGGCGATTCGCAACAAATGCGTTGAAAAGCAAGGTTATGACCTACTTGAAGAAAACCGTGATGTTTCAATCGATCTTGCACGCTTGACAAAAGAAGAGATGCGTCGTCAACGACGTAATTTGCAAATAATCTTCCAAGACCCATATTCATCACTCAACCAGCGCTTTACCGTTGGTAATATTATAAGTGAAGCTTTGATTGCACATAAAATGTATAAGCAAGGTACAAAACATCTGGAAGATTACACACTGAGCATAATGGATAAGTGTGGTCTGCCTAAATATTTCTTGCATCGCTATCCGCACCAGTTCTCAGGCGGTCAGCGACAGCGCATAGGTATAGCACGTGCGCTTGCAACGCAACCGCGTTTTGTGGTTTGCGATGAAGCAGTCAGCGCACTCGATGTTTCGATTCAATCGCAGATTATCAATCTGTTGATGGATTTAAAAGACAGCGCAAACCTCACATACTTGTTCATATCTCACGATTTAAGCACAGTTAAGTTTATCAGTGACCGTGTTGGTGTTATGTACTTGGGGCATATGGTAGAGCTTGGTACGTCTGACGCTATCTACGAGGAGCCGTTGCACCCATACACCAATGTGCTGTTAAAGGCAATCCCGACAACGGACGAGGCATCAAAAAAGGAATTACAAGTAATAGAGGGTGATATTCCGAGTCCTGTAAATCCACCGCCGGGCTGCAAATTCCACACTCGCTGCGAATTCTGCAAGGATATATGCAAAACAGATGTGCCTGAGTGGCGTGAAATGCGTCCGGAGCATTGGGTAGCCTGTCATTTTCCTGTAGGAATGAGCAATCCTGACGACTATATAAATCTAAAGCCGAAAGAAGAAGCAGAATAATCCCATTTTTACTATGAACATATGGACGTCATCGGGGGTTTGTGTTATATTCTTCTTAATAGGTGGGGACTATAGGCTACATATCTATCAAAATCGAAAACCCCGATGATGTTGCATCGGGGTTTTCATTAACAGATACCCAAGACACATTTTATGTAGAAGTGCAGAGGTGCAATTATGCTGGTGCCTGAGAAACTAAAACAACTTTTGCCAAAACGAAAAAGCAAAGAAACCCTTGATAAGCACTATGCTGAAATGGACAAAGTAGAGCTGGAAAAGGGTGACTTTCTGGCTATGTGCATAGCGGCTTTGATAGTGTTCATGCCTGTCCTGATAATTGCATTGATAATTGTTTTTGGACTGCTGTGGATACTGGCGTAGGGGCTTGTAGGCGTATCGATAGATACGCTGCGCCGGCATAGGAGGAAATGCATTTGTTGAAATACGTTTTAAAGCAAGTAAGGCGTAGTGTCGGTTCAAATATAATTTTTTGTCTGCTATTGGCAATGGCAGGCATCTTGCTATGTATTTCCATCGGGCTGTGGTACTCTGCGCACAGGGCGATTTTGGACATTGACGAAACTATAACAACTATTGCAATGCCGGATCAAGTTTTAATCAGAAACTATGCCGAAGCGAATAATATTTCCGAAGAAGAAGTATTGCAATCAATAATAGATACTGTATACAACTCCGAGTTGCTGCAATTTGATAGACGCCGTATCTACAATGCTACTGCCGAGAATATATCTCCTGTACCTCATCGTGCGTATGGCATGGGATTTGATCCGGCGCTTGCCCCATTCTTGCCGCAAGCAGTTTCTGCGTTTGTCGTCACATATGAGAGAACAACTTTCGCTTATATGCCGTCATGGCGACAGGATGAGGAAACAGGTGCTATTTATGAAGTAATGTCGCAAATGCGAGTGGGGAATTTCCTTGTAGATGATGTTGTGCACCTTCAAGACGGATACGAAATACCCAGGCGTCTGCAAATTCCGATACCGCTAAGATATGATGGAACTTCTTACATTGTATCCGGCGAGCAGTACATAATGATGGGCCATTTTGCGCCCGGTGCCGGATTCCCGCGCGGATTTAGCAGCCTGTTTATTGAGCTTCCTGACGTACCGCAAGTTGATTATGTAATCGACTATATTCCGAGTGCTCGTGAAATTGATGATTACCTTGATTCTTGGACCTGGTGGTGGTATGAACCATCGGCAGACTCGTTTCCAATGCCGATAGTAACCCAAGCATTAGAACGTGAGCCAACTTCCGAGGATGGTAATTTTGGGTTCATTAAGGTAGAAAATAGCCTTGAAGAAACATTTGCCGGTAAGCGGTGGGCGCAGATGACTGCACATTTTGATATCGCCGAAATTTCTGCCGATAGTTTTCAAGTGCTCACGACAAACGATGCCAACAGCCTGATTCGGCTCAATCAGAACAGGCACCTCGTTTACGATGGGAGATTGATTAGCGCAGATGAATATAGAGCCGGGGCTCGTGTAGCCCTTGTGAGTCAACACTTTGCTTCTCACAATGGATTAAGTGTCGGCGATACTATGGCGCTTGAACTCTATGCTTTGACTTTTGGCACAGCAGAGATAGAATACACTCCGGGATATCTTGCCACACCTGTCCTTACAACAGCTTGGATTCCCAGTTTGTATCACCCCGACCTTGATGTCACAGACCCAATCGAATATACAATAGTCGGTATAATTAACGTACTGTTGGTTGACAGAACAGCCTATGCAATCCCCCGTAACACAATCATAATACCGGACAATTCGTTTGAAGGTGTTGGGGGTATGTCCCCGAGGATTGGTCCCGGCTTATACGTACCGGAACATGTTCCGCTCTTGGATGAAGGTCTGATTGTAGCAAACGGTCATATTGAAGAAGTCAGAGCGATAATCAACGGTATATCCTATGGCTATGGCGAATTGTTCAGGTTTTTTGATCAAGGCTTTAGGTCTGTAATGTCCGCATTAAGCAATCTAAGGTTTGGCATGACATGGATACTTGTGTTGGTCATCTTAGTATGGATATCCGTTATTTTCCTATTCTCTATGTTCTACACAGCACGAAAGCGGAGGGAGGCGAGTGTTTTATACGCACTCGGTATTGGTCGGGGAAGCAGATTTTCATGGGTATTTGTTCAAAGTGCTCTATTGATTATATTTTCTTTAGCTATTTCGCTTGGAGTGGCATTACCTGCGACAGAGTATATTTTGGAAATGGCAGCAGAAGTGGCAGAGGCGTTTACAGATGAGTTTCGCGATCTGACGCTTAGTGATGCGGCTGATGCAGGGTTAAGGGCAAGGATTCCTCTGGTGAGACCTGATTTTGTAATCATTACAACGGCGGCGATTGGTTCGGCACTTCTGCTTGCAGTTACAGGTATAATGTCCGCTCGTATAAATATGTTTAAGTCGCTTGGTGCGGGCAAGGAGGAAAGCTGATGAAAATAATATTTGCTAACTCCATAAAACGTCTGAGGCGTGAGGGTCTCAAAAGCTTTGCTGTTCCGCTTATTGCTTTTACATTGGTCGTGTTGATTAACTCGCTTGGCGGTATCAGAGAAATGCTGAATGAGCAATATGAGTACACGATGGATAATTTTGTGATTGTTGCACAACTTAGCGACCTCAGTGGCACAATCGTAGATGATTTACGTATTGAAGAAAGGCATATTGAATTATTCACAGACCCGAATGCGCCATTATCCTTGTATGACTTTACAAGTAATTTGATTATTAGACGTACCCTTGATGCTGAGATATTATCTTCGGGGGAGAGCTTCACCTTGATGGGCGTTATTGATAAAGTAGCAATAGAGCCGGAATATGGAGAGGCTGCTGCGACTGTCACGTTTTTTGAAGGGTATGATGAAAGTGTATTCAAGTCTGAGGAGCGGGCAGTGATTATCAGTGACGATTTGATGGTATATACAGTCGATGGAATGCTGAGCATGAACATATTAAATCAACTGCCCGGTGAGTGGGTATTTGACTATAGTGAACTTTCAGAACGATTTGGAATGCGCATTGAGTTTTGGGAGGGAACTTTTTACTTGGTAAGTGAGTTCCCTGACGGTTCGGAGAGCTGGACGAACATAGAGTTGGATGTACTTGCTGATGAGTTTGATTTTGAATATACATACGTTGAGGGAGAAGTAATTGCGCTTGAGACAAAACTTGTCGTTGTCGGTACGGTGTCCGGTACGGCAGATGGCATGGTGTACGCTCCATTTTGGGCTGTAGGAGAAATAGTTGAAGAGCTACTTGGTGAGCCAAAGTTTTCTGAACACCTCAGCATGACACTCGCTAACAACAGGGATTTATTGCGCCTCAAGGGAATCGCTTCATTGTCATTTTCTCGTGTGAGACCTGTCGGAGCTGTACGTCCGCTTGCAATGACAATATATGATTCTGAATTTTTTGAAACGCTGGAGCCGCTTCGACAGAATATAATCCTTGTGGATGTAACAATTCCGATTATTTATTTCATATCAGTCATTGTTGGATTTTTGACAAGTATGGTGCTGACAAGGCAGCGGAAAGCGGAATTTGCGATTTTGCGGAGCGTTGGCGTTCGCAGTAGAGATATTTTCGTTGGTGCTTTGAGTGAACAGTTTATGCTCAGTTTTATTGGAGCGCTTGCAGGACTGGGAGTGATTGCAGTTGCATTAAGATACATGTCATTAGAATCTCCGATGATATTCTTGGCGTGTTATATGCTGGGAGCTATATTCTCGGCATCGAGAGCTGCGAGAACAAATGTGTTGTTATTACTGAGAGACAGAGAATAAGGTGCGATATCACATCGTCTAATGCGAAGTTGCGCCAAGAGCGTGTATGGGTAGGCAGCATGCCACCCATAGAAAGGGAATAATATGGATACATTGACAATTCGTGATGTAAGCTACACGTACAAAAGCAAATACCAAACCGTCAAGGCGTTGGACGGTGTAAGCTACACGTTTGAATCAGGCAAATTCTATGCAGTAGTCGGAAGGAGCGGGAGCGGGAAAACTACGCTGCTGTCCTTGATGGCAGGGCTTGATTTGCCTACTTCAGGTGCAGTGCTGTTTGGCGAGAAAGATACCAAAAGCATAAGCCGTGACAGTTTTCGATTGAATCATGTGTCTGTGATATATCAAAGCCTCAACTTGTTGCCACTTTTGACTGCGATAGAAAACGTTATGTTTCCTCTGGAATATCGTGGCATGTCGAAGTCGAAAGCTCGTAAACTCGCAGAAGAAAAGCTTGAAAGTGTTGGCATCGATAAGACCATGCATAAACGCTTACCGGCAATGCTATCGGGTGGCGAACAGCAGCGTGTTGCAATAGCGCGAGCACTTGCAACAAACACAGAGGTTATCTTGGCAGACGAACCGACAGGAAATCTCGACACTGAAAACAGTCAAAATATCGTAGAATTGTTAAAAAATCTAGCGATAACAGAAAACGTATGCGTAATAGTAGTAACCCACGACCTGGCAGTAGCAGACCAAGCAGACATAGTTCTAAAAATGTCCGATGGCAAAATCGTGGGAGAAGGGGAGATGTCTGCGTGAACGTGGGGCGTGGGGACGATTCTTGCGCCCCAAGTTATCAAGTCGTTTTCGTCCGATAGGCTCTAATTGAAAAGTGAAGCCAGCCATAAGTGCTATTTTTATACCACTTATGGCTGAGTAATATTTATGCAAAGATATCTAAAGATGTTGTAGACACTGCGAATGCTATAGTGTATACTCGTGGTAGAGATAATTCTTCAGCCGTAAGTGTGGTTTTTGCACCACTTATGGCTGAGAGGGAGGAGTGTCGTTATGCAAAGGCTTATTGGACGGGTGAATGAGCAAAAAAGGCTATTAAAGCATTATGATTCAAAAAAGTCTGAATTTGTAGCGATATATGGGCGTCGCAGAATCGGGAAAACCTTTCTGGTAAAGTCTTTGTTCGGTTCGGATTTTACGTTCTATGCGTCGGGGTTGCAAAGCGAGGGCACAAGCGGGCAAATCGACAATTTTAACAAGGAATTGGCGTATTATGGCGGAGCAAAGCTTAAAAATGCAGCAAGTTGGCAAGAAGTGTTTGAAAACCTAAATACACTTATTTCAACTACTGACAAAAAAGGGAAAAAGGTAGTATTTCTGGACGAAATATCATGGATGGGCTCGTCGGACTCAAGTTTCATGTCTGCGCTTGACCATTTTTGGAACAGATGGGCGTCTTCAAGAGGTGATGTGCTTCTCATAGTCTGTGGCTCTGCTACTTCTTGGATTATAGATAATATCGTCAATAATCCCGGCGGATTGCATAACAGATTGACAGATCAAATCCAACTAGCACCGTTCACACTGAAAGAATGTGAAGAGTTCTATCGTGAAAGTGGGATAAGTATGCCTCGCTATCAAATTCTTGAAGCATACATGATTTTTGGTGGCGTTCCGTATTATTTGGAATTTATTGAAGCCGATAGAAGCTTGGCTCAAAATGTAGACAGAATGTATTTTGCTACAGATGCTCCACTTAGGAATGAATACTCAAATCTATTCCGTGCGTTGTTCAAAAATTCCGAAATTTATGAAAATGTAGTACAAGCAATGGCATCTAAGCGGAAAGGCTTATCCCGAGCAGAGGTTTCTTCGGCTTCAAAAGTAAAAGGTGGGGGCACGTTGACAAAGGTATTGGATGATTTAATTTCATGTGGATTTGCAGAAGAGTATTTTGCTTTCGGGAAACAGAAGCGCGATCGCATGTTTAGAATTATTGACCCTTTTGTGTTTTTCCATCTGACTTTTTATGAAAAACAAAAAAAAGTTTCCGGTGACTATTGGTTGCATTATAGTACGACGCCTGCACACTCATCATGGAGCGGTTATGCATTTGAACTTGCCTGCCTGTTACATATACCTCAAATAAAGCATGGACTGGGAATATCAGGAATCCTGACAGAAGCTTCATCATGGAGAAGCAAAACTACCGAGCCCGGTGCACAAATCGACTTAGTTATTGATAGAAGTGATAATGTTGTCAACCTGTGTGAAATGAAATTCTCGTCCACCGAATATATAATAGATAAAAGTTATTGTGCAAAGTTGAGAAGTAAGAAAGCCGCTTTCATCGCAGAAACAAAAACAAAAAAAGCAGCGCATACAACGCTGATTACAACTTATGGGCTGACGAAGAACATGTATAGCGCAGAGATATTGTTCCAACTGACAATGAACGATCTATTCAATTAACATCTTTTGGGACATGGGGGACGATTCTTGCGCCCCATTATAGTGAACGATGCCGCGTGCGATATCAATTACAATTAAACGTTTTGTTGAGAGGGGGCGCTATGGATAGCAGAAAAGCGACAATTATTTCCTTTGCCGTGATTTTTGTCATTGTTGTGGGCGTTTTCATTTTTTTGTCACGGTCGGACTTGGACATGGAAGAATACAGTGAGTCCTATATTTATGACGCAGACGATTTCTATACGCCTGAATCTGACGAACTTTATGAAAATGGTGCGCTAAATTTTACTGAATTGTCTTTAAGAGAATCGAG
>Ga0131853_10011974_pt1 | contig 15871 bp, 12 predicted proteins | sample TergutLab28metaG_FD_92764 | JGI IMG/M metagenome (GOLD analysis project Ga0131853, IMG submission 92764) | Labiotermes labralis P1 segment gut microbial communities from Petit-Saut dam, French Guiana - Lab288 P1 (version 2) (version 2) | ecosystem: Host-associated > Arthropoda: Insects >...
AAGCTAAGATTATCCGAGGCAGCTATGGAAGAACTTAAAGTATTGTCCAGCATGGTAGTTGAGGTTACCACCCAGTCGTTGGAATCTTTCAGTGCACATTCAGAAGAAGCAATCCAAGGGGTCTATGAAATGGGCAGGCAAATTGATGAGATGTGCAAAACGTTTTCTAAAAACCATATTAAACGCCTTAAAAACGAAAAAACCGACCCACGAGGCGGGGTCGTATTTGTTGGTATGCTAGGCGATTTAGGGCGCTGTTCGGATCACGCAGTGAATATTGCCGAGTATAGCAATTTGAAAATGTTGGTGTCACCCCCACAAGCTGTATTATAGCGATTTCAGTTGAAAACGGTGAAGCCGAAGGGAGGCGCCGCGCCGCCGCACGGCGCGTTTCGACCGAAAACTGAGCCCTTTTTCAACGAAATCGTCTATAACGTTCAAGCAAGTTCCCCATAAAGGAGAGTGAGAGAATGCCAAACTATGATTTGCGCTGTGTGAAATGCAGTGGTGAATATAATATCCGTGCTTCTATGGCTGAAAAATCTGAGAAGCGTATACCATGCCCAGACTGCGGTTCGCTTGAGTTGGAAACAATATTCAAGGCAGCGCCTGCCTACGTCAAAGGCATGAGTGGGACAAAATGCCCGCAATTTAGCAGTTGCGGTTCAAGCTGTCCACACTCGGGTTGACTATTCGCCACAAGGTTGTTCTATTAGGCTAGCACCTTAACACGGAAAACTATATAAACCGTGTTAAGGTGCTAATATATTAGACTTCTTCTGTAATTAATATTTATGACAAGCTACAAAATGCCCGGGTTTAGGCTCTTTCCATTCCGGAACAACCTGAAGACAAATATCCATACAGTCCCGGCAGCGCGTATTAAACTTGCAGCCGTTTGGCGGTTTTACCGGGCTGGGAATATCACCTTCGAGAATAATCATTTCCTTATCTTTAGAATCCGGGTCGGTAGTAGGAATTGCGCTTAAAAGCGCTTCGGTATAAGGGTGTAATGGGCTTTTAAACATTTCCTGTGCATCGCAAAGCTCTACGATATTGCCCAGATACATAACCGCAATACGGTCCGAAATGTACTTAACCACAGAAAGGTCATGGGAAATAAACATGTAGGTTAGGTTTTCTTTGTCCTTTAGGTCCTGCAGTAAGTTAATGATTTGGGATTGAATACTTACGTCCAAGGCCGATACGGCTTCGTCGCAAACGACAAATTTTGGCTTTACAGACAGCGCCCGCGCAATACCGATGCGCTGCCGTTGCCCGCCAGAAAATTGGTGGGGATAACGGTGGATCATATAAGGTGCAAGGCCGCAACTTTCCATAACCTCCATACAATGTTCCTGCGTGCGGGGGTTGTTGGATTTAAAGTACTTATGGGTTATTGGCCCTTCTGCAATTATTTGTCCTACTGTAAAGCGCGGGTTAAGTGAAGAGTAAGGGTCTTGGAAGATAAGTTGCATATCCCGGCGCAAAAGACGCATTTCATCGTATTGTAGCAGTGCAAGGTTAATGCCTTCATCACGCATTTCCTCATATTTTTGGAATTCAGGTATGTTGGCATGTTCTGTTCTTATGGCATCTATTGCAGCTTGCTTTTGCTTCCGCTGCTCTTCCGCCGCTACCAGCTCGTTGTTGGTTATGGAATCTAAGCGAGATTGCAGCGATTGTGCTTTGTCAGAATTTTTGCTATCATTGTATTCTATCTCGGCAATCTCTAGTTTCAGCGTATCAATGCGCTGGTTTATGCTACGTATGGCCAAAGTCGTTTTGTAGTAGTCTACAAGCGCATTGGATACTTTTGCATAGTCCTTAGCTACATAAAAACCGCCAACCAGACGTACAATGGCAAGGTACTCGCCCATTACACGCTTTTTAAACTCGTTTTTTTCGTTTAGTTTGGCATAAAGCACTTTAAGCTTTTCTTTGTCTTCACTGTCGCCCGTGGACTTTTCCAGCTTTTCATATTCGTCTTCCAGTTTCCGGACTTTTTCCAATTCCAGCTTTGTAATCCTGCACTTTTTCTCTAAATTTTTGTAAATGCTAAGTGCGTATGCGGGCGCTATAGAATCCAAGGTTTTGCCATAATAAATAGTTTCACCATCTGTTTGTTTATAAAGCTGTAAAAGCGTACGCCCTAAAGTAGATTTGCCGCAGCCGGATTCACCCACAACCCCCAATGTTTCGCCTTCGTAAATTTCAAGCGAAACACCATCGTTTGCTTTTACAAATTGGTTCATTTTGCCCCTTACGGGGAAGTATTGCTTCAAGTCCCGGATACTAAATAGTGATTTTTTAGCGGTGTTTTCCATCTTGACGCCCCCTTTCTTCAGGGTAGAAACACCTGACCTGTTGATAGTCGTCTACTTTTATCAGTTCAGGTTCTTCATGCAGACAACGCTCTGTTGCGTATTTGCATCGTGGCGCAAACTTACAGCCTACCGGCAAATCCAACGGATGCGGAACTGCTCCCTGAATAGCATCTAGTTTCGCTTTGGGCGGGGTATCTAAACGCGGAATTGAACGCAAAAGCCCTTCGGAATATGGGTGCGAAAATTCGGTTTTAGAGAAGATTGTCTTGACATTCGCCTGCTCTACAACTTGGCCGCAATACATAACAGCCACATCGTCCGCCATCTCGTTAATAACACCTAAATCGTGGGTTATAAACATGATAGACGTACCCTTTTCTTGCTTTAATTGGTTCATTAGATACAAAATTTGTGCTTGAATAGTAACGTCTAGTGCGGTTGTCGGTTCGTCGGCGATTAGCAGGTCTGGTTTGCAGGCCAAAGCCATGGCAATCATAACCCTTTGGCGCATGCCGCCGGATAGCTGAAATGGATATTTTTTTGCAACTTGTTCCGGGTCAGGAATTCTAACATCGGCAAGCATTTTAACAGATTCCTTGTAAGCATCTTTTTTGCTCATACCATGGTGAATCATAAAGGCTTCACCAATTTGCCGCTGTATACTAAATAAGGGGTTAAGGCTTGTCATGGGCTCTTGAAAGATAACAGAAATATCGTTACCTCTGATGCTGCTCATTTCTTTTACCCCAAGCGTAGTCAGCTCTTTGCCTTTAAATTTGATGCTGCCTTCTACAATTTCGCCGTTTTCGTCAAGAAGTTTTAACACACTCATTGCGGATACCGACTTGCCTGAACCCGATTCGCCTACAATACCCAGTGTCTTGCCTTCTTCAACAGAGTATGTTACCCCGTTAACAGCTTTAATAAGGCCGCGCTTTGTTTTGAAAAATGTATGCAAATTATTTATCTCTAATAACGGCATGGTTTAACCTCCGATAAACAATGGTGTTCTTGATTTGTCCCGATATTGGCGTGATTTAACGTGAAATTTTGCCCCGTCTTCAAGGCGTAAAGCAGTTAATGCACCACCATAGACACAGCCGCCGTCTATGCAGGTTTTATCTTTGTGTATAGGGTCTACCCAAATACTGCAATCGCCGTTGCCGCGTATACTGTATGTTGACGAATGCCCAAATACACAGTGCCGGTTCCCTGGGCTTGGATTCTCGTAAAAAACTTCCCTGCTCCAAAAGAAATCTCTTGGCTCTTGCAGCGCAAGCAGGCTTTCAAAATCTGTCCAACCCTCTTTTTGGGCATTGAGCCCGGCATGGGATAGGAAGAAGAGTTTATCATTCACCACAACCTCTAAATACAGGGGCCAGCTTTTAATCCAACTCATCATTTCGTCCCATTTTGCCTTGGTTTCCGGGTTCCTTTTAGCTTTGTTTATTTGCGCCAAAGGCTTATCGCCCCCTTGTGTTAGCCAATGGCGGTTACTTTTACGCCCTTTACCGGGGAAAAATTTGAACATTAAATCTTCGTGGTTACCCATTATGCAAATCATGTTGGGCTTCGCATATACATATTCGTAACACTCTAGGGTATGAGGGCCCCGGTCGGTAATATCGCCCAAAATATATAATGTGTCTTTATCGTTGAAATTTATCTTTTCGAGTAGCTCCATAAACTCGTCGAAGCATCCGTGTATATCTGAAATGCAGTATGTCAAGACTGTCTTGCCTCCTTAATGCTATTCACATGCCAAAGACTACGCCCCACAACAAGTAACCGGCCAGGGTAATAAGCGCAATTATTAAAAGAATGATAGGGAGAAAAGCCCTAAAAGCAGCCACAGAAATAAGCAGCCACTCCCATTTCGGTAAAGGGTAATTTTCCTCTTCTGTTGCTGTATTGCTTTCCGGTTCTTCGTTATGCCCATTTTCTGGCTCGTCTGCAATTGTTTGTTTATAATCGTTAGACATGTTTAAACACCTACTAAATTTTTTAGCCTTTTCCCGCAATTTTGGGGTCAAAGGCTTCTCTCATGCCGTCGCCTATGATATGCAGGCTTACAGTGGCAAAACCAAGGAATGATGCTGGGAATATCCAACGCCACCAAAAGTCACGCATAACTACAGAGTCAAGCGCCGCGTTAAGCATACTGCCCCATGTTGCGGTTGGTTCGCGGATTCCTATACCCAAAAAGCTTAGGCTGGCCTCGTTAAGCAAACTGCCCGCCAAAGAAAGGGATAAACGAACAGCAATAAGTGCAATTATATTCGGGAAAATATGGCTGAAAATTATTTTACGCGTTCTAACACCCAGCGATACCGCGGCAATTACATATTCATTTCCACGGGCTTCCAGCATTTGAGCGCGAACCTGACGCGCCATGCCGGGCCAGTTTAAAATCCCCATCATTGACATTAGCAAGAAAACACGCGCCCCCTCAGACATCCTGTTTCCTATTAGGCCGGAAATAATAATTGCAGTAGGCAAAAATGGAATGGCACTCCAGACCTCGGCGAAACGCATAAGAAACACGTCAACTTTACCGCTGTAATATCCAGAGATTGAGCCGATTATTATGCCTAGAAGTGCGGAAATAATGGTGGCAATAGCACCAATTGTCAGCGAGATCCTACCGCTGGCGATGGTACGCGCAAATACACACCTGCCTAAGTTGTCGCTACCCATCAAGTATCCGCTTAGCCCCCAAGTGTGAATATTACCTTGGGTGTCTATCGCATAATTTTGGTGGAATCCGGTGTGAATCATAGCAATGTTGTTAAGCCTTGGCGCACTGCCTTGGCCATGCATATCAAATCCCCAGCTTGCCACAGAACCATCGTTTAGCATAACCGTAAAATGATCCCTGCCTGATTGAATTGATACGGCATTGCCCTGCACATGATAAGGCACATCATAAACACCAAATTCATCGCTGCCCCAAACGATAACGGTTCCATCGTCTAATACAGCAGCCGCAGACTGCGTGATAACGGCTACATCCACAAATCGGCCTTGCAATTCGTCCATATTATCCGGGAAACGGGTGATATTTAAATCCCGGTTTGTAAGGGCTACTATGACTCCTGTTTCTAAAAGAGCCAAGCCACTGGTGGTGTTTGAATCAATGGTTCTAACATATTGGCCTCTAATATCGGTAGTCCGGATGTTTACAACGTTATCGTTACCCCACACATACACTTGGTTGTTTTCGTCAATTGCAATAGAAACTTGCCGCCCTGCATGAATGTAAGTGATGCGATTGTTTATTACACCTTGGGGAATGTCTTGAAGCCCGAATGCAGGTAAACCCCAAGAAAAAAGATTACCCTCGTCGTTTACCGCAAGTATATGGTTAAAACCGGCGGCGACCTGTGTTACATTTCCCATGTTCTCGGGAATAACGTCTAAGTGCTGGTTTCTGCTGCCCTCTATGTTGCCCCATACATAAACGCTGCCATTGTTATCTACACCCACGGCAAAGTTGTTACCTGCGCTAAAGGCTCTAACATTTCCCGACAGTTGTCTGGGATACCGCATAAAGAAGAAGCCGGGACGTATATTTATCTGTGTATTATCTGTCCATGTCTGGTCGAGGGGAATCCAAAATGGCCCCAGCATGGAGGATATTAATATCGCTGAGAAGATTACTATACCAATGATGGTAAGCTTACGCGCAAGAAATATTTTCATCTTGCTTCTAAAAGGGCTTTGAACTTTTTCTTCCTCGTAAATAGATCTTTCCTGTTTTTTAGGAAGGATTTTTTGTAAAAGGCTTTTCATTTTTTCATTCTATTCCTTTCAGTCGGGCGAAGCCCCTCTTGCGGAAGGCATGAACATTATGATAAAAGAAGCTGAAGTTCGCTTCTTTCACACTTCCCTCCCGCGTCTATTCGTTAAGCTTAATTTTAGGGTCAAGTATGGCAAATAGTATGTCGATTATAAAGAACCCAAACAGGCCTATGGTTATAAAGAACATTTGTATGGTAAATATGACCATAAAGTCCTGGGCAAATACAGACCGCACCAATAAATCGCCCATGCCATTCCACATAAATATGCGTTCTATCATAAGCGAACCGCTAAAAATACCTAAAAACCACCCAGCCATAATTTGAATAATAATTATCTGGGCATTTTTAAGGGCATGTACGTAAATGACATAACGCTCTTTGGCACCTTTGGCACGTGCTGTGCGGATATAGTCTTGTGATAAAACTTCTATCATAGCGGCACGAATATAACGGGTTATACCGGCCATACCCCCAATAACCATGGTAATAAGCGGCAAAACCATAAAACGTGCCCTGTCTTGTATCATTTCCCATGTTGTGCCCTGAAACCCGGGCGTTGCCATGCCTGTCATAGGAAACCATTGCAACACCACTGCGAAAAGAAGCATTACAAGAATGGCTGTAATAAATGTAGGTAAGCTATCAAAAACTACTGTACCAACCTGCGTAGCATTATCAAAAACCGAACCGCGTTTTACAGCACTGCGTACTGCCAAGGGTATAGCTATGATAAACACGATAACCAAGTTTAAGATGTTTAGCATTACCGTATTCCTAAGCGGGGCCGGAATAACCTCTGCAACAGGCCGCCTGTACATCATAGAATAACCGAAATTACCCCTTAGCATATTAGAAATCCAAGCAAAATACTGGATGTGCAACGGCCTGTCCAGCCCCAAATCTTCTCTAACCTGGTCATATATTTGCCGCCATAATATCGGGTTCATATCCTCTGTAAAATTTGCATCCATGAAGTTTAGCACCGGATCCATAGGTACTAGAGTATAGATGAAAAATATAACGACCGATATCATGAAGAAAACTAACACCAAGTACACCAGACGACGCAAAAAATACTTCGTCATAACGCCCATGGACAATCTCCTCCAGAATTTATTGAAAAATATTTTAAAATAGACACACATACCCTACCATAAGTAAAGCATGTGTGCCGTCTGGTTACAAAAATATATTATCTGTTTGAATAAGCACGTACAATGGCGTATTCCCAACTCCAAGTGGTACCCATTTCAAAGTTTTGCAGCCAATCAAGGAACATCCAACGGGTATCGGTGACATACGTAAACAAAGTAGGCATGTAGTAATTTATAAGGTAAAGCATTTCAAGCTCTCTTTGGTCGAACAGTTCCCTATCCATGGGGTCTGTATCCCTCATGGCAATGGCGGCATCGCTAAGTCTTGGCTCACGCAAGTAGAAGCTGCGTTGCGCTTCGAACAATGCCTCATCCTCAATTTGGAAGATATTCCAGAATGCGATATATGAAGAAGCAAAACCATGACCTGACCCAATATAGGTAAAGTGGAAGTTTTCTTCATCGCCTGGGGCAAAACCTGTCCTTGATGCAATGGCAGTGGTGCTTGTTACATGCTGCTCATGTATAATCATGCCAATTTGAGCGGCATTGGCTACAAGTGCAGTTTGAATTAAAGCATTTAATGTGTCTGAGTTAGGGTTTGCTGCCCAGATAATTTCAAGAGGCAATAACTCGCCTTCAAACATTTTATGACGCATACGGTCAGTGCCCTCTACAAACGGGGCTCCGCTTTCGTTTAAAACCCATCCGCTTTCAACCAGATACTCTCTGGCTCTTGCCAGGTTTAATGAATGATGGGTAAGGTTGTCCTCAAGCCAGTCTCTGTTGTTTCTGTGTATCCAAGAACCAGGGAAATACAGACTATTTACTACTCTTCCATGGCCTTCAGTCCGTTGAATTGCAAATTCGTCACGGTCTATAGACCATGCAATCGCTTGTCTTACTTCTCTAAAACGCATTGGGCCAACGTCGCAGAACATACGGAATTGAGAAATACTGGACGAAGGGAACACAGTTTGTCCATGAGTACCCGCTTCGTACATCTCATTACCACGCACGTTTGTTACACCTATGCTTGCCAAGTGTACAGCACCGATGAAAACTTCGTCGGCAATTACTGCACCTTGGGTTGCGCGCAGTGCTATTGTTTGAATGCTTGGTACATAGCCGTCCCATGTGGCAATAAAGTAAGGGTTAATTTCCAATGTGTAGGTTTGAGAAGCTCTGTCAAATTCGACAAAACGGTAAGGGCCTGAAGACGGAACCGGATACCAACGATAACCGTTTATAGGGTCTAATAGCGTTTCCCTTAACAAATCTACCGTAAGGTTTTCGCACCAGGTTGCACCATTACCATCGTCGGAGATTGTCACATCGGGGGCAATTCTATGCATTGGTAATGGCTGCAATGGTGTTGCCATACCAACTTCGGCAAAAGAAAATGCATGGAAATATGGGAACGCGTCTGCATTAACAGTAAAGCTAAAGCTAAATTCGTCATACAGTCTTACACCAGAGAATGTTCTGCTTTCGCCGCTATTAAAATCTGCGAAACCTACAAGGCGGAAGCCGTCCATTAATGTGCTGCCAAGGGTGTTTTTTTCTGGACTAGAGTTAAGCAATAGAGCAAAAACATAATCGTGAGCAGTAATTGGTTCGCCGTTGCTCCATCTTAGATTTTCGTTAATTCTGTAGCCAAAAGTCCTGGAACCATCTGCATTTTCGGTTACCCAGGCTTCACTGGTTACAACCGGATCCCATTCGAAAATAGCTAAGTCTGGGGTGCGCGCCATAAGGCGGCCGCCGTGAATAAGGTTTTGCATTGCGCCGTCTGTAGCATTGCCGCCCCAACCGCGCATGGCTTCGCCACCAGGCGTAGTGCCTGTACCTACAATAATGACACCAGGGTCATGAGGCTGTACAACCAGGTTTGCCAAAACGTCTGCCTGGGTTCTAAAACCTGTTGATGTTGGTAGAGGGAATGGAAATTCGCCAGCAGCAAAATATGCATCTGACGGTAGACCACCTAATACTGGCGGGGGTTGGTTATTGCCGTCAGGAGTAGTTGTTGTAGTCTGTATGGCGGCTGTGGTAGTGGTTTCCCCTGTTTCTGTACCGGTACCGGAATTACCGCATGCGGCCACTGAAAGGGCCAATACCAGTACTGCTAGTAACATAAGTAACTTTTTCATTTTTGTTGTACCTCCATCTAGAATATAAAGATATATTAGTATAGGTGAAGATGTTGGGCAAGTCAAGGACTTTTTTGAAGAGTTGACTTTTTTTGTGACTTTTTGTTGACTTTTGAAGAGTCACACTCGGCGAAATATACAGGCGAAGCACACTCCTGTATGGTTTTTTAAAGTTGCGTTTATCCCATTTTTCTAAGTGCCCCGCTTAGCCAGGATGGCTTTAGCGCAGCCACCCGCGTCATAGACAACTGGAGAAGCCCAGTAATTCTGGACTCGTTGGTGTTTGTGATAACTATGGTTGCGGAGTAGATGCATGCTCGATAGGTTATCATAATTATGATAATATTTGTGCGATATTTTATCACAATCCCATGCACTATTTTATCCAAGCCTTATCAATATTTTATCATAATTCCGCCATCATTCCTGCGGCAAGCAAACAAACCGCTTCGAATATAGCGATTTCAGTTGAAAACGGTGAAGTCGAGGGAGGCGCCGCGCCGCTGCACGGCGCGTTTCGACCGTAAACTGAGCCCTTTTTCAACGGAATCGTCTATATAACCGACTCAAACCTACGTCATTATCCCATTCGCCTGCATCTCAAACATCCTGTTATACACACCTTGTTTTTCCAGCAATTCTGTATGGCTGCCCTGCTCTACAATACGCCCTTGGTCTATTACTAATATTTGGTCTGCATTAATAATGGTGCGCAGCCTATGGGCAATTACAAAGCTGGTACGGCCCTGCATCAGTTGCTCCATGGCTTTTTGAATCCGAAGTTCTGTGTGGGTGTCTACAGAAGACGTTGCTTCGTCCAAAATTAGAATATCCGGGTCTGCAAGAACACAGCGCGTAATTGCCAATAATTGGCGCTGGCCTTGGCTTAGGTTGCGGCTGTTTTCTGTCAAAATAGTCTGATATCCATTTGGCATTTGAGATATGAAGTGATGTGCGCCAACCAGTTTGGCGGCCTTTATTACTTCTTCCTCTGTGGCAGACGGCTTGCCGTAGCGGATGTTTTCCATCATGGTTGCCGTAAACAAATACGTGTCCTGCAACACGATACCAAATGTACGGCGCAAGCTATTTCGTGTATACATATTTAGCGGCTTGCCATCCAATGTTATCACGCCATCATCAATGTCGTAAAAGCGTGTAACCAGGTTTACAATCGTAGTTTTACCCGCGCCGGTTGGCCCAACTAAGGCTATTACGGCACCCGGCGGCGCATGGAATGTACAATCATCAATAATAGGTTTGTCAGAGGTGTATCCAAACCGTACATGGTCAAAATAGATGTCGCCACGGGTTTTTTCCAAGACTACGGCATCTTCCGGATCAGAGACTTCTTCCGGTTCATCCAGTATTTCAAAAACGCGTTCGCAGCTGGCCAAAGCAGATTGAAACTGGTTATATGTTCCGGCCAATTCATTCAGTGGGCGGCCAAACTGGCGCGAATAGCCTATGAAAGTGACGATAAGTCCAACCGAAATATAACCATTTATTACCAATATACTGCCGGCGAAGGCAATGACAGCAAGCGATAAGTTGTTAATTACATTCATGATTGGCATGATAAAGCCAGACCAAATTTGCGCGCCTGTTGCAGCAGCCCGTAATTTCTCATTAATTTCGGCAAACTCGGCAACAGAACGGCTTTCGCAACCATAAGCTTTGATTACGCTCATGCCTGTGATATCCTCTTCAATTTTTGCATTAAGCTGTCCCAGTTGAATTTGCTGGCTACGGAAATACGCCCTGGTTTTGGAGGCAATCGTTTTACTTACAATAAAAAATAGCGGAACCGACACAAGCGAAAAAAATGTCATCGGCGGGGATAGTATCAACATCATGATAAGCACGCCGGTTAAGTTTATGGAAATAGATGTAAGCTGTACAAGCGCCGTCCCCAAAATACCTGCAATATTGTCGGTATCGTTGGATAAGCGGCTCATAAGTTCCCCATGCATGTGGCGGTCAAAGAATTTTATGGGCAGGCGTTGTAAATGCTTAAACAGTATCCCACGTAAGGAATATACAAGTCTTTGGCTTGCCCCGGCAACCACCCACGTTTGCAGGAACGTGACTATCGGGTCCCAAATATACAGTAAAATCAATGCGCCAAAAATGACCATGATATGCGGCACGGCATGCTCGTCTGCTATGCTATCGACCACTCTACCAGTAAGGAGTGGGCCGGCTAAAGGTACCGCAGATGCCCCAAGCGCTAAAAAGAAAATAGCCACAAGCGTAAATTGCTGCCCACGAAAGTATCCAAGAAGCCGCTTTATCGTTTTTGAAAAATTCTTTGGTTTATCTTCTGTCCGCATGAAACGGTTCCCGCCCCCGCCTCGCATGGGTTGCCCAATACGCTGCGGTGTCGCAGAAGCGTTTGTTTGTGGTATGTTCGGTGGCACAGTTGATTCCCTCCCTCTATTTCACAGCGTACATTTCGCGATAAATTTTGCAATTTTCCATCAGATGGTCATGATTCCCAAACCCAGCAACATGCCCATCATCCAGCACTAATATATGCTGTAAGTTCATCACAGACGATATGCGCTGTGTAATCATTACACATGTTGGCGCAGGGGTTATTTGATTTATAGACCGCATTATATTGGCCTCTGTCTCAACATCTACAGCACTTACACAGTCGTCCAGTATAAGAATCGGTGCCTTCCGCACAAGCGCGCGGGCAATGCCAACACGCTGTTTTTGCCCGCCAGATAAATTTGAACCTTTTTGTCCAACTATCGTTTCAAACCCATCCGGATAAGCAGATATAAAATCGTACGCGCCCGCCGCTTTTGCAGCTTCTTCAAGCTCTTCCTGGGTCGCATCGGCCTTACCCATGCGAATATTATCAGCAATTGTGCCGTAAAAAATGGTGTTTTGCTGGGAAACGTATGCAATAGCACTGCGCAGCATATCCTGGTTACCCTGGGTAGCAGATGTATCACCAACGATTACTTGCCCTTTATCCGGTGCATAAAAACCCGGTATCAATTGCACAAGTGACGTTTTTCCAGAACCTGTAGAACCTATAACACCTAAGGTTTCGCCCTGCGGCAGTACAAAACTAATGTCTTGCAATACGGGTTTTTCCCCACCACCCGGGTATGTGAATGTTACATCTTCAAAACGAATGGCACTGTTAAAATCCTTTGGCACAGGATGCACTTGACCAAGCTTGTCCGAAACATCTTCTTCCTGTAAAATTTCGCCAACGCGCCCTGCCGATGCTTTTGCCCGTATAAACATCTGATATACGTTAAAAATCATGCGCAGCGACATAGAAATTTGCATCATGTAATTTAAAAACGCAACAATATCTCCAACTTGCATGACAGAATCCGCAACCCAACCACGAGCCAGCCATAAAGTAGCAACCAGCCCCATGTTAACGGTGAATGATATAATGGGAAAGAAAATTCCAACCGTACGCTGTGCTTTTACAGAAATACCCACAAGTTCGGTATTTGTGCCGTCGAAGCGTTCCACCTCTTGGTCGAAAGTATTGTACGCCTTTACAACCCTCACGCCCGATAAGTACTCTCGTATAACGGAATTGTTTTTATCTAATGCGCCCTGCATTCTTGTAAACAACGGGAATGTCACTTTTAAGCTGATGAACATAAGAAGCGCAATAACCGGCACTACAACAATGAGAATAAGCCCGAGCCTGGGATTTAGTCTGATTGTGAAAAATAATGCGCCAATTAAAAGAGCAGGGGCCCGCACAAATATCCGCATCAAGCTGTTTGTAAAGCTGACCAGCTGCGATGTGTCATTTGTCATACGCGTAATTATCCCTGCTGTTTCCTTGCTGCCTAAGGCCGCAAACGAATATTTATTAATCCGTGTAAATAGGTCGAGACGTAAATCCGCCCCAAATTGCTGCGAAACCTTACTGGATATGACGCACCGCGTAACAGCAAAACACGCACCAACTGCCGCAACACCCAGCATTAGCCCCCCCAGACGAAATACCGTATTCAAATCGTCATACATTACGCCTTCATTAATAATCCTAGAAACAATGGTTGGCTGCATTAAGTCGCCAATAACCTCCAGAATCAAAAAGAAAAATGCAGTAAAAATTAATGGCAGGTATCGTCTCCAATACGGAGTTATCTGTCGCATAAACCTCACCTCGTGACATTATATTTTACTTCAGAAAAATTGCCGAACAAAAAGGAGCAAAGCCATCCTGTTTGCAAAATTGCTTCTATTATAACACAAAAGTGCTTGGTTGTAACCAAATTGCAAGAAAATGTCTGGCTCAAACGAATTAAAATATGTTATCATGGGCAATATAAGGCTATCTGTAGGGATAGTAAAATACGAATGGAGAGATACGCAATGAAAAAAGCACTGGTTTTAGCCCTATCGGCAGTATTGGCGCTGGGCAGCACAATGACGGTAATAGCAGACACTGGAAATGGTAGCGGAGTTCCAAACGGAAATTACGAACATATCATTCCCATTTCTGCAGAATTGGACGGAGACTACGATGTAATACTACCCGCGCTGCTACCTGTTGGCAGGGTTGGAGAAATTACAGACTACGACAATGGTAAACTAACCGTAGAGTTTGGCGAATACGATTCAATTGTCCTGCATATTCAACCCGGCACTGTAATTATTGATGCAGAAAGCGGGTCACCTGCCAGCATAGCAGACCGCGAAACAGACCGTGTAAAAATCTATCACAGCCCGGTTGTGGCATTAAGCTTTCCGCCGCAGTCAAGCGCATTGGTAATCGCTCTTGACTTGCCTGAAAACAGCTTTTCACCAAATTACCACATTATCGAAGCAATCTATTGGGAGGATGAAGACACATTACGTCTAACCGTGGACAATGGCGGGCTTCATATAACCCTAAACCGCGAAACACCGCTTCGCCCGCATCTAACCCGCCAAATTGTGTTACTTGAAAGCATTAGTGTTGGCGATAGCATGTTGTTCTGGTACGAAATTGTTGGTATGAGTTTCCCGGGTCAAGCAAATCCAACCAATGCCGTGTGGGTTCGCACCGGTGAAACGCAAACCGCTGTTGATTACAATGAAGATGAAGAATATGGAGAGTCAATCCAGCCACCGCGTCTTTTTGCACTACCTGGCACAGGCATAATGCGTGACGGCATCGAATTTTTCCCTCTTCGCAGCACCATTGCAGAAGTAGGACTAACGCCTGTTTGGAACCCAGCAAATGCCACCGCAACCACTACAGTTGGCGGCATTGACTTTGTACTTGCCTCCGGTTATTCCATGTTCTGGAGCAACGGTATTGCGGTTTCCCTGCCTGCATCAGTTGTTATCTTAAACGACCTTATGTATGTACCTTATGCATTCTTCGATTCGCTAAATGCAGTACTGAATACAGCACAATAATGAATATATTCGATATCATAGGGCCAATCATGATTGGCCCTTCTAGTTCCCATACAGCAGGGGCTGTACGCATGGGGCGCGTCGCCTGGAAAATTCTTGGCGAAGATGCTATCCAAGCGGATATCGGGTTAGTCGGGTCTTTTGCCATGACCTATAAAGGCCATGGCACGGACAAGGCTTTAATTGCTGGTATTTTGGGCATGAAACCCGATGACGAGCGCATCCCAAACAGCTTGGAAATTGCGAAAAAAACCGGCCTGGAATATAAATTTTCACATATAAAAATCCCAAAATCCCACCCCAATACCGCCGTTTTAAACTTAGTTGGCAAAAATGGGGCCACATGCTCGGTAGAGGGCGTATCTATTGGCGGCGGTAATATTCAAATAACGAAACTAAACGGTATGGCGGCCGCATTTAGCGGCGCGTTAGACACGCTTATAATCGCCCATCACGACCGCCCTGGCGCAATAGCCGCCGTAGCAGACAAACTTGCCCAGTTCGGCATTAATATAGGAAGTTTCCGCCTGTCGCGCAAAAAAAGAAGCGAACTTGCAATAATGACTATCGAGCTGGATTCCGGTGTAGAAAAATCTGTCGTAAACGAACTTCGAAACTTGGAGAATATCGTTAGTGTGGTGTACATGCACCCGGCACATTAGAAAGTGTGAAAGAAGCAAATGCTTAATTATCAATCTATAGCAGAACTGGTCAAACTTGCGGACAAAAACAAGCAGTCAATAAGCCGCCTTGTTTTGGCAGACCAAGCCGCGCAAATGGAAACTTCCGAAGAAGACATATTTTCGCGGATGAAAGAAAGCCTTGATGTCATGCGCAAAAGTGCCGAAAAAGGCCTAAAGCCAGGACTAAAGTCCGTTAGTGGGCTTTCTGGCGGGGATGGATACAAAGCGCATACTTACGCCGCTTCCGGCAATACGCTAGGCGGCTCTTTTTGCGCTGCCGCAACTGCAATAGCACTGGCAATTCAAGAATACAACGCCGCCATGGGCAAGATTGTCGCCACCCCAACAGCAGGGTCCTGCGGCATTTTGCCGGCCGGTGTTATAACCATGATGGAACAGTGCAATATTTCT